>Ga0206130_10000494_pt1 | contig 66418 bp, 50 predicted proteins | sample Helgoland_Spring_9_FD_148637 | JGI IMG/M metagenome (GOLD analysis project Ga0206130, IMG submission 148637) | Pelagic subsurface seawater microbial communities from Kabeltonne, Helgoland, North Sea - Helgoland_Spring_Bloom_20160512_1 | ecosystem: Environmental > Aquatic > Marine > Epipelagic ... | reverse complement strand
CTATTTCGGCCGATGGACAGAAAACCAAGTTTCGTCGTTGCGCGTAATAAGTTGCGCGTAATAAGTTGCCCGTAATAAGTTGCGCGTAATAAGTTGCGCGTAATAACTAGTGATCCTTTAGTTTTGCTTATCAATCCACGTCAACAACGAAGGCAAGGCAATGAAATCCCTAACCTTAGTGATGTTTTGCTCGATCCTTGCCGGCTGTTACCAAGCGCTACCCGTTTACAGGGTGACGTTTTGACGGGAGACGACCTGATTTATAAGCCGGACGGCTTGGGTCCATTTACCGCAACCGTCGAACACTTTCATCCCAACGGTCAGCCCTGCGCCACCTGATGCCGCGCGCCGGCATAGGCCGTAGCAAGGGCGGCAAACCGAACTCTTTGCGGCTATATGATGGTTGAAACCACGGCAGCGCGTTTATCCCTGCGCCAACAGAAAAGCACGGCCGCTAATCGCCCATCAATAGGTCAGCCAACAACCACCAACCCTGGTAGCGTTTATCCACTGCTCGTCATACGTCTCCACTCTTCCATAAAACAAGCAGGCAACCAATATAATTTGATACTCAGACTTTTGCTCGAAAAGCCCTGTTATAATTCTTTTCCTCGGATACGATTTTCTCAAGCGACGCAAAATTCTGCGTTTGATATGCCTGATGCTCTGGCCAAGCGCGACACTGAGAAATTGTCCGAATCTGGCGCTTATCTGGATAAAGCCTGCCATGCTAATCATTGGTACCGGGAAGGACTTTAGCTTTCAGGGGATGGCGCAATAATCGACCCCCAATCAGGACGTTTCATGGATATATTTTACCAGGCCTTACCAGAAATGATTGCCACCTTGATTGGTGTTGTAGTCGGGGGTGTCGGCGCACTCTATATCAACAGGAAGCAGGAACAATCCACTAAGAAAAAACGTGCCCAGATTATCCTTTACAATATTTTTGGTGAACTGGAAGATAACTTTATTGCTATGGAAAAAACAAAACCCGCCTATGAAAACACACCCTTCGGGAAAAGTTTTTACATCAAGACCATTGCTTGGAAAACGGCAACAGCTGGCGGAGACTTACCGGATATTATCGGTTTTGAACTTGCCGACATTATAGAAAACCAGTATGCCATTCTGCAAAACCTTGACTATTATGTCGGCCTGATGACACAACTGTGGTTTGCTCCAGACAGTATTGTAGGTAAAAAAGACATGCAGGAAGGTTTCAGAAAGCACATCATCAACGGGCTTCAGGAGGCCATTGAATATCATCCTTATGTGATTCAAAAAATCACAGATTCTCGAAAAGCACACAAACATTGATCCTGCTTTCAAAATAACTTGCCAGGAAAATATAGCTCATAGGGACATCGAAACAAGCAAACCCGGCACGGTTATAAGCGGCAGCCATTCCATCTGTCAGTTCACGCCCTGCCTGAGGACTTTCTCGGCCAGTTGGCAGCGCTGGTAGCGACCCCGGTCCAGTCTGACTCGGTACTTTTACAGATTTGGGGGTCTTTTCGCCCAACTTGCCGTTCAGGCTGCCGGTGGTCCCCGATTCAGCGAAACCGTCGCGCCATAAATCAAAGAAACCGACAATACAGACCGCTACCGAAACTTCTGTCGATCAAGCACTGCATTGCTCACCACTGAGCTGGGCCGAGCGGCTTAAGCGGGTATAGGAAGGTGTCAACCTCATATAGACAGTTAGCTAAGAGATAACATTCATTTTGTATATCCGGCAGCGCGTAGCGTGGGGAGGTTGACCCGGGCATCAATGATGCTACCGTCTTCGTTTGGCACAATGGGGTTGATCGCTACTGATAGCGGTGGCATAGCAACTATTGACCGCCCTTTAACAAAGCGCCCAGGGTTCAGCGCGTAGCGCTCATCTAGTGTGTTTTGTTTGACGATGGCAACTGCCTTATATCTCCCTGTGAACACCTGCTCAGGGGTGAAGCCTGCCAGACCGCTGTGATGTTGTTGATAGCGTGCAGAGGCTTCTGCCATCAACTGGGTGGCGAGCGCGCTGTTCTCTTTGCGTGAGACCATCCAGGCAACCGCAAACCGGCTGAACAGGTCGAGCACAACATACAGCGACAAGTACACGCCACGACGAACCAGTAGTAACTTCGTGAGGTCCCAGGCCCAGACATCATGTGGCGCGGTGGCCAATAATCTTGGGATGGCATGATGCTGCGCAGGCCTTTGATGACGACGTTCACCTGCTTCCTGATTGCTGCGAAAATGTTCCAGTAAGCGTTGATACACGGCGGCAGGCGCTTGATCACGATTCACCACATGCTGCCTGATCGCGTCTCCCCTCCAAGCAGACAATCATGCAGAAGCAGCGAATGCGCTCGCATTGGAGTCAAGTATTGGTACTCTAAATGACGTTAAAACGCTGAAAGACTTAAACGGGTTCTTCAAGGTTTTCAAAAAATGAGCTGAGAAAAACGACTACAATACTTTCTCTACCGTCAACACATCGCTTTATGTAGGTCGCGGGATTGATATCCCAGTTCTTATGCTTGAATTCGGGAGTTATCAGGAACTCGGTGAGGGTTGGGACAAGATCGGCAAGAACGGCCAGGAACTTCCAGCCTCCCTTGACGACGTCGTAACCTGTTCACGTAATTTATCTCACTATTTTCCTATGCACAGCAGTGAGAGTAGGGATTCAGACGATGAACACGTCTTGGTCGTGAACTGGTGTAGCCGCCACGAGGGGGTAACTTGGGATAAAATCAATGCGGTACACGCAGCGTGGTCCTTTAACGAAAATATAAGCCATGCTGAAATAATTGTCCCTGCGCTTGGCGTGCGACAAGGTGATTTCCCAGGTGAGTTGGGGCATTTGCGCGTTTATCCAGATGCGACAGCGATGTTGGCTGAACAGAACAAGATTTATAACGACGGGGGTTGGCGCCAACGCCAGGAATACTTTGTCACCTACGCATATTGTGCCGGCGGCAATGCGTACCTGCAAAGCGTCGTGGTAAAGCCTCAGGGTTCATAACTAGAAGAGATAATGATCACGGTCTAAAAGCAGATAGGCACCTTGGTCACCAGGCGTATTCAAGGTACCTTTTCTGCGCCACTCAAACGAGCGCCAATTGAACAAAACTGAGGCGCTTCGAGTGTGACATGACCAAACTGCTACCTTACTCATCTCTCCTTAGAACAGTACCTGCTTCTCTCAGTGGGCCAGCGGCTGTCGCCGCTTGACGCCAATCCCAGCATTTTCTTACAACCTAGCGCGCTAGCGTTTCCGGCCCAGTCGGGCCCTACCCCCACTTCACACAATAGAACTCCCGCACTGCATAGGTATTACTGGTTTGGGCGAGTGGGAGCAGGTAGTCAAAGCGCGCCTCATTTTTAAAGGGCCCAAATTTCTTCAACCTGTCCGCTATCATCAATTTTGAAGACTTCCACGATATCGAGTATGTCGCCGTGTTTGTCAGCAATATGCAGATAACACGTTACGTAAGAGCCAAACTCGATAATATCTACCAACTCTTGCTTAGCTCCAATATCATTTAGCCAACCAAAAATGATTTCCTCAACTTCCGCAGGGCCGACAACATCGAACCCCATCGACGGAACATGCATCCGACTTGCTCGAAAAGCCCTGTTATAATTCCTATTGTCCTGACACTCCGATACGAACTCGAGTAATCGACATCGCTTTATTGAGCGCTAACTACTTTATTTTGTATTGGCGATTTTGTGAATCCGCCAACAGGAAAAGTCAGTCATCTAGTTGTCGATATAGTGCCGACATTAATCAGAGTGTTGGCCAAGGATTTCTTGGATCTCGTTGATCAATTTTCCCGGCAAGAATGGTTTCCTTAGCAGAACAATATCGGGCGCGATTATGCCTTCCTTAAAAAGAGCATTATCTGAGTATCCTGAGATATAGATAACTTTGAGGTTCGGGTTTATTTTAACAGCGTGGTCTGCCAATTCTTTGCCATTCAAACCAGGCATCATGATGTCAGTAACCAGAAGATCGATGTGGACTTTTGTGTCGTTAAAAATCTCTAATGCTTTTTCAGCATTCGAGGCATTGTAGACATTATAACCTTTTGAACGTATCGCTCTGGAGAGTAACGTTAAAATCCCTTCTTCATCCTCAGCAATGAGGATATTCTCTTTCGCTGTAGATTCGGTAGGTTTCATCAGGCATTTCCTTATTTAATCACTCGAGTGAACAGTGAGGATTTAATGTTCGATCGGCAAAGTTAGTTTAGTCTCGGTTTGTGAAGAGAAGATTAAGTAAAGTAAAGTAAAGTAACGTTTCAATTGCCCAACCTATCCCAGTAGCATTTCAGACACAACAGCACCCCCACCGCGCCCTATCCCCCAGTTCACAGAAAGGAACGCCTGCACTGCTCAGGTATTAACTGCCCGATCCGCAACACAACCCCTATAGGCAGGCTGCCTTGGCTGTTAATCACCGCACCCAAACCACGCAACCAGACCGCCTCTACCAGGGATGTTGTTACCGCACCACAGTCAAACGTAGTGTCATCAAAAATAACCACAAACCCTGGTAGCGTTTAACCCCTACCCGTCATGCGGCGCGACGCTTCCATAAAATAAGCAGGCAACCGATCTAATTCGATACTCAGACTCTCGCTCGAAAAGCCCTGTTATAATTCCTATTGTCCAAGTCCTGCGTATTTGCTGCACTCGTTGTAAATCGTGACGTTGGATAGACCTAGATCACGACAAATATCTTCGACCTTGGTACCGGCCTCATGATCCTTGATTGTCTTGATGATCTGCTCTTTTGGGTAAAGCTTCTTCTTCATGCTGAAATCTACGTTGGGTGAAATTATCTGAAAACCTCGTCTTGGTCATGGTGCTATTTTTGGGGAAAGGTCACGGGCCTTCGATGTCGCTGAATAATCTCTACAGTTTCAATCCAAACACTAACAAAAAACACACCGTTCTTCGGACATAGGCTGTGTGTTACTTTAAAGGAAATAAACATTATAGACATCTCAATGGAAGCACTGACGCACGAACAAATCCACGAGATCCGCCGCAATTGGTATCTCAGGCTTGAGCGAGGCTTCTCGAAGCCGGTCCCCATGGCCGTCGAAAACCTATTTCAAAGCACTGCTAGTATTTGCACACGGCGATGGGGTTTTGTCAGCGAAAGAACGAAGCTGGATTGTCGGTTTTGCTGCGCTGTTGGGACATTCAGATGAATTCTTACAATTTGTGCACAGCTATTCTGCTGATGACAACATTTACGACCTCATAGCAGAACTTAGCGCCTCTCAAAACGCCCAGCGCGCCCTACTCTATGACGCGATCTGTGCGTGTACTGCGGACGGGTATCATGCGCAGGAACAACAACGCATTCATCAAGTGGCTAAGACGCTTGGTATTTCCGACGAAGTTGTTGAGCGCATCGAGGCACTCGTCACGGCAGAACTGGCTTTAACAGCAGGCAAGCGCGAAATACTTCATAACAACCAGAGTCCGTTTTAGCGCGCCGAGCGTGGCGAATGCTCAGGGCACCGCCCGCATTGTCTCAACGCTAGACGTTGACTCAAAACTGCTACCAAACATACTTTCGTGCGATGCCAGAGTCTTAGAGACTAGCCTAACGTTGTCGCAGCATGACCAATAACGGTTAAGTTTGGATTAACGCAGCGCTAAAAGTCAGGCGTTCGTTAGCAGCCATTGCAGCGGTAAAATCGATGTCATTATCGCCGCGCCGCCGCAATTCATCATTGCGACGTCCTGGGATACCCACTGTCCGCTTGGGCCGGCTATCGTAACTGCTGACGCGGTGGACCCATATAACCTTATGCTTAGGATCTAGGAGAATGAAGCGTTGCGCCAGCAAACCAATGCTGATGACCCAGTTGGTTATTGCTACGACATCATCGAATTCTTAAGCACCGCATTTACCTTAGCATCCAGCGACATCATTGCCGCTGGCACACCAAGCTGTGTTGGCCTAGCCATGCAACCTTCGGAAACCTTACAAATTGGCGACACTGTCAAAGTAGTGATCCACGGTCTTGGGCAGCTCGAAAAAAAATCATTGCCGAATCCGACACCGCTTTGATTTCAGGAATGTGACCGCCCCTAGCGAGTTTGATGTCACCGTCATCGGCTTGGGTCCTGTCGGTTGCCTGGGCGCATTTCTACTTGCCGCGGCTGGACTGCGCGTTGTTGTGCTTGAAAAAGCGCATGACGTTTTCACACTTCCCAGAGCGGTGATTATAGACGGTGAGATAATCCGCGCGCTGCAACCCAGTGGCCTAGCTGAAACTGTTTGCTCAATGATGCAACCGATCCGCAATGGTGAACGTGCGGGTTTCGTTGATTCAAAGCGCAAATGGTTATTTAGCGGCAACGCTCTGGCAACGGCCAGTAACAGATGGCACCCCGCCAACATGTTTAAACAACCGGAACTAGAATCTTTTCTTAGAACGCAAGTCACCCAGCACCCAAACGTCACCACTTACGTTGGCTATGAGGTATCTGAATTTACCAACCATCCCAATCAAGTGATTGTCAAAGCTTCCAGCGAAAACGAGGATATTTCTACTCGAGCGCTCTACCTGATCGCTTGCGATGGCGCCAGCAGTGCTAAGCGCTCTGCCCTCAATATAAACTGGCGGGATCTTCAAAACGACCAATATTGGCTGGCAGTGGACGTTGTTATGCAAAGCCTGCACAGCCTGCCCAACGAAGTATTGCAGACATGCGACCCAGAACGCATACATACCTACGTTGCCACCAAAGACCCCTATCGCCGTTGGTAATCCAAGGCGAGGCTCCTGTTGGCGCACTGTCTTACTTAGCCTAGAAATATTTCCACAAATTATGCGCAGTGTCCTTCTTCGCCTTCTGAAAAAACGTCCGTTAGGTGAGGGCAGCAGCTATGCGTTTCAGAGCACAACGGCGCTGTGGTTGAGGTGGGTCAATGCCTTGACTTACACCAAATCGCCACCCAGAACTGCTGGGGTCTCACAATATGTGGTTAATATATGTCGGTGATGATCTTCTATGCGCTTCGAAAGCACCTTCGCGATCCCGGGCATTTTCGAATTAGCCGCAAAGAGCTCTAACATCCCTTTGTTTCGTTTGGTCACCGGCATAATCTCTGGTGGCGTGGCCATGACGCACATACTCATCGTAGCCCAATAGATATCGGCTGCCGTAAGAGAATCTCCCACAAGATATCGCGAGCCTCGTTCGGCCTGTCGAATAAGGCGAGTATCGATCAAAGTGATTACCTCAGCAATTTTGGCTGGAGCAGCGGCACTCGCTTCATCACTGTATCCGTATTTTCGGCCCAAAGGGCCATCAGACAAGATCCTCATATTCCAAAGCAAGCCGTCTTCAGCCAAGACAACGGCGCATAAACCAAACATCTCGACTCGATGTTCGAAATTTTCAGGAATCAGCGCTGGGCTGCTCGGGCTACCAATTTTTTCGGCGAGAGCAAGTTGCTCCGTCCAAACATTTCTTGGTCTTTCGCCATCGTGGAACATCGTTGGCAAGCCAGTTTGGCTTGTGAGTTCATACAAACGCGCTTGTCGGTCCTCTCCTGTTTGTTTGTCGACACCCATTGACGGGTGCAGAGCCCTGATTATCGGAACGTTTTTTACGAAGCAGATATTCTTGAGCGCCTCTGCGTATAACGCTTGGACGCCGGGGATGAAAGTTATGCGTGTTCCTTTCGTCATCTTCGCGGCTTCGTCAAGAGATATAAAATGTGGGCTACTCGGTATATTTTCATTTTTCATGGTGTTGTCTCCGTTAGGTTAGGTTTCGATTCATTGTCGCTGTTGGCGATTATCTTAGATCGGCATTGGACGGGACACTGGAGCTACTAACGGTCAACTACCCGCGTGTATCCCGTCACTCGCATCGATACAGTAGTACCTCCAGTCATACCCTTTTTTTAAAGTTCATAAGTCATTCCTACGAAACGTCACTGCCCTTTAACTCAGGCACACCGCGCGAAAGATCGGGTTGAAGCCTTCGCAGCAACCTTTCTGTCGCGGAGTGCCTGGATAGAAGTGGTCCCCATCATTAGGACAACCCGGCAGCTATTGTAAGGTTATGTCCTGTTTTGATTTATGCGGACGACTTCTGTTACATCTCTTTCGGGGTCTGATCGCCCAGCCTTGAAAAAACACGCTGGGCTGCCCAGACCACACACCCGCTTAAGCACCAACAACACAGAACCTCCATCGGCACTGCTTGAACAAATAAAGTAGGTAAGACCCCGACCACCCCTGACGCTCAGAATTAAACAACGTTGTCCCTTAAACCGCCACAGGGTACGGTCAAAGCCGCAGGTACCAACGCTGTTTAAGCTGCCCCGGCCTTACTACAGACCCTCATTCGGAAAGCGGGTGGGCTTTAGGCTGTTTTTGATTTTTTCAAGATGGGGCAAAAATTCCGGGCCACGGCGCAGGGTGACCCCGGTGGCCAGGACATCCAGAATCACCAGGTGCACCAGACGCGAGGTCATTGGCATGTATTCATCGGTGTTCTCCGGCACATCGACCGCTAATGTCAGGCTGCAAACCGCCGCCAGTGGCGAATCAGGCACGGTCAGGCCAATGACTGCGGAACCGCTATCGCGCGCCAGTTTGGCAACATCGACAATCTCCCTGGTACGTCCCGTGTGCGAAATGCAGAAAAATACATCTCCAGTATTACCGGTCGACGCGAGCATGCGCTGCATTAACACATCATCATGAGAGGACACGGGAATATTAAAGCGAAAGAACTTGTGCTCAGCGTCCCGGGCCACGGATCCTGATGCGCCAAGGCCGAAAAAATAGATTCGCCGAGCCTGGATCAGCTTGTCGACCACCTGATTGATGCGTATATGACTGATCTTGTCGCGTGCCATGGCCAGGTGGTTGATCGTGCTATCAAATATTTTCGGCGTATAGCTGCCCACTTCATCGTCTGGATTGACGTTTCGGTTCATGAATCGCACTCCCGACACCAGGGATTTCGCCAGCCGCAGCTTAAAATCAGGGAAACCGGTGGCTTCAAAGCGTTTGCAGAAACGATTGACGCTGGGTTCACTGACCGCTGCCAGGGCGGCCAGGGCAGCGATGCTGGATCGCGTCGCACGATCAGGATCAGCCAGGATGGCGGTCGCAACCTTGCGCTCCGACTTGTTGAGGCCTGGCAATGCATCGGTGATCACATTGATGAGATTCTGCTCATGTACCATATTGTTTCCCTTATTGTGACGTCGCGCCCGCACTCTCTTTATTCCGGTCTTATTCCGGGAGTTTAGCCACGCATGTTAAGTATTCGCGCCGCCGCTGTCTGCTTTGGCATTCAATTCCGTAGGAATAATCCATAATTCTTCCTAAATCTCCTTATCTCTTCCCTATTCAAGGGTTTTTGTAGTTTTAACACATTAAATTCGCTATGTGGACGCTCATCCACTAAAATTTACGTTCTTTTACTACATTATGGAGCGTGGCAAATGTTCAGAATCGCCATCAACGGGTTTGGCCGCATCGGCCGCAACATTGTTCGCGCCCTTTACGAGCGTCCGGACCTGCAGGACAAAATCAAGATCGTCGCCATCAATGACCTGGGTCGCCTTGATGTCAACGCCCACCTGCTTCGGTTCGACACGGTGCATGGACGCTTCATTGATCAGGTAACCCTAGACGACGCCAGCATCACCATCAACAATGACGAAATTCAATGGATCAGTGAACGGGACCCCAGCAAACTGCCGTGGCAACAACTGGGGGTTGATCTAGTTTGTGAGTGCACTGGTGCATTTACCCAGCGCGAACAGGCTGCCCTGCATCTGACCGCCGGAGCCAAGCAAGTACTGATCTCGGCACCGGGCGCGGATGCTGATGCCACGGTAGTCTTCGGTATCAACGACCATGTGCTGGATGGCAGCCAAAGAATTATTTCCAATGCCTCCTGCACCACCAACTGCCTGGCGCCACTGGTAAAGCCGTTGCACGCCGAACTTGAAATTATCAGCGGCTATATGACCACCGTGCATGCCTATACCAATGACCAGCAACTTTCAGATGTCTACCACCCGGATGTCTATCGGGCGCGTTCCGCAACCCAGTCCATGATACCGACAAAAACCGGCGCAGCGGCGGCTATCGGCCTCGTATTGCCAGAACTCGCAGGCAGGCTAGACGGCATGGCGGTAAGAGTGCCGACCATCAATGTGTCACTCGTGGACCTAACGTTTAACGCCGGCCGCGCCACCAGTGTCGAAGAGGTGAACAGCCTGCTGCTGGATGCCGCCAATGGCGATCTGCACCAGATACTCAGTTACAACAACCAACCACTCGTATCTGTTGACTATAACCACATTCCCTTTTCCAGTAATTTTGACGCCCTGCAAACCCGAGTGAACGGCACGTTGGTGAAGGTTATGGCCTGGTACGACAACGAATGGGGCTTCTCAAACAGAATGCTGGATAACGCCAATGCCATCATGAATGCCAGCAGTGAGCAACAACATGCTGCCTAAACCCAAATGTCGCACGAAGATAGTCGCCACTCTAGGACCAGCCAGCAGCACGGAGCAAACCATAAGCAACCTGATCTGCGCTGGGGTAAATATCTTTCGCCTGAATTTCTCCCATGGCAGCGCAGCAGAGCATACCTTGCGAGCCGGTATGATCCGGTCAATTTCCGCGCAACTGTGCATGCCCGTGGGTATCTTGTGTGACATGCAAGGCCCCAAAATCCGCATCGGCAGCTTTACCGACGACCAGCACATCCAGCTTGTGGATGACATGCCATTTACGCTCGATAGCAATATCGACCCAAACGGCGGTGATCAGCAGCGGGTTTATATCCAGCAGGCGCTGCTGGCAGATATTCAGCAGGGTGACACCCTGCTGCTCGACGATGGCAGGCTGACACTACAAGTAACCGCAAAAAGCTCGACCGCCGCAACCTGTATCGTGATTCAGGGTGGTGTGCTATCCAGTAAGAAGGGTGTCAATAAGTTTGGCGGTGGCCTGTTTGCAGACGCCCTGACCCACAAGGATATGGCCGACATCAAGACTGCCGCCGCACTAAAGACAGATTACCTGGCTATTTCTTTCGTCCGCTCAAGGGAAGATGTGGAACTGGCGCGCCGTTTACTTAACGCCGCCGGAAGCAACGCCCATATTATTGCCAAAATCGAGCGCGCCGAGGCCATCACTGAGACCTACCTGCCGGGGATTATTGCCAGCGCCGACGGCGTGATGGTTGCCCGGGGCGACCTTGGTGTTGAAATAGGCGATGCCAACTTAGTCGCCGTGCAGAAACACCTGATTGAAGCAGCCACAAACGCCAACAAGGTGGTGATTACCGCGACCCAGATGATGGAGTCCATGATCAATGCACCAACGCCCACCCGGGCCGAAGTGTTTGACGTGGCCAACGCGGTATTGGATGGCACCGATGCCGTGATGCTGTCGGCAGAAACCGCCGTCGGCAAGTTTCCGGTGGAAACAGTCAACGCCATGGCGCGAGTCATTGAAGGCGCAGAACGCCATCCCTTAACTCGACGTTCAAAACACCGAATCGACCAGTCCTTCCAGCACATTGATGAGTCGCTGGCCCTGGCGGCCATGTATGTCGCCAACCACCTGCACGGCGTCAAAGCGGTGGTGTGCATGACAGAAACCGGCTTTACCCCCCTGCTCATGTCGCGGATCACGTCATCACTGCCGATCTATGCCATGGCCAGCAAGCCTGGCACCTGTGAAATTACCGCTTTGTACAAGGGTGTCGTACCAGTGCTCTTTGATGCCACTGAACTAGCCCCGGCAGAAATCAACCATCGCACGGTGGAGACTCTGCGCGCCAGCAATGTCGTCACAGACGGCGATCTAGTGCTAATCACGAAAGGCGACTTTATCAATGTCCAAGGCGGCACTAACACACTTAAAATTGTCCGTGTCGGCGAGGCTGTCCAGTAACGCCAGAACACTACAACCGCTAGTAACTGGATCTGCGAAGAAGTCATTAAACCCAGATTCCTGTTTTATTGACCATCAATAATCAGGCCATCAATACCCAGACCATCAATAACCAAGCAATCATTCAATCATTCACTCATTCAAGGTGAGATGTAGACGGTCACCGGGGTCTGTTGCTGCATAAGCATTGCCCGCACTGGCAGCGCAAGCACATCATCACCGGCAAGCGCCTCGACCATAACCTGACGTTTACCCTCACCACACAGGTGCAGGAAAATCTTGCTGCTTGCCAGCAAGCGCGGCAACGTCAGACTCATGCGCTCACGGGGGGCGTGCAGCGGCGTCATCGCGACACAGGCCCGCCCGGATGTCATATCAAGGCCACGAGCCAAATTAGCCGCTCCTGGGAACAGTGAAGCAGTATGGCCATCCTCCCCCATACCTAGAATCACCACAGAAAATTTGCCAAGTTTACCCAGAGAGTCGTTTGCTACCACCTCGCCCTCTGCCGCCGTAGCCGCTGCATTCTTGAGCCCGACAAAACCGGCGACGCTGGCGGCATTCACCAGCAGATGATCCCGCACTAACTTTTCATTACTGTCAGCCTCATCAGCGCCAACCCAGCGTTCGTCTGCCAGGGTCACCGTCACTTGTTGCCAGGCTAACGACTGCCGTGATAATCGTTGCATGAAGCCTACCGGCGTTCTGCCACCAGACACCACCAATATGGCACTGCCCTGCCGCTCTATGTCCGCGCCAAGTGCCGTGACGACATCCGCCACCAGAGCCCCATCCAACGACTCGGCGCTGACAAAATCAAGCTGCGTCAGCATCAGGACTCGTGCCAGCTGCGCTGGTCCTTTTCAATCAACATCTCCGCCTTTGAGGGTCCCCAGGAACCGGCGCTGTAGCCTTTAACACCAAGACCCTTTTTATTCCACGAATCCAGCAGCGTATCGCACCAACGCCAGGAGGCCTCTATTTCATCACGACTGACAAACAGCCACTGATCGCCTTTTATCACTTCAAGAAACAGGCGCTCATAGGCATCAGCAATTCTTGACTCCCCCGACGAGTCAAAGAAGTCGAGGTTCAAACGACGTTTTTCCAGGCTCATACGGTCTTTCAGGCTTTGCTTCTTCGACACCATCGCCAGCTCAATTCCCTCGTTAGGTTGAAGCCGAATGATCAGCCGATTGTGAGCACCCTGATCTAGGTCCGGAAATATCGCATGGGGGTTATCTTTGTAGGTGATAACCACCTCCGTGACTTTGCTTTTCATACGTTTGCCGGTACGCAGGTAAAAAGGCACACCCGCCCAGCGCCAGTTATCGATATAGGTTTTCAAGGCAACAAAGGTTTCAGTATTACTACTGTCACGTTCACTGCCCTCTTCCTCCATATAACCCACCACTGGCTTGCCGCCTACCCAACCCGCCGTGTACTGGCCACGAACAGCCTGCTCAGACACCGTATCAACAGAAATGGGACTAAGCGCCCGCAGAATCTTGACTTTCTCAGCTCTGATTTCATCCGCCTGTAAGGTGTTAGGCGGCTCCATTGCCACCATGCACAACAATTGCAGAAGATGGTTCTGGATCATGTCCCGCAGCTGACCGACATTATCGTAATAGCCCCAACGACCCTCGATACCCACGGTTTCTGCTGCCGTGATCTGCACATGATCGATACAAGTGTTGTCCCACTGGGAGTTGATCATGCGATTGGCAAAGCGCAGAGCCAGCAGGTTCTGGACCGTCTCTTTGCCCAAGTAATGGTCGATACGGTAAATGTTACGCTCGTCAAAACAATCCGCCACGGCACTGTTGACCTCCTGCGAACTTTGCAGGTCATGGCCAATAGGCTTTTCGAGAACGATGCGGGAATCAACAGCCACACATCCGGCAGCGTTCAAGTGCTTACAGATTGAGCTAAACAGACTAGGAGGCGTCGCCAGGTAGTAGATCGCGGTACGCCCGACGAGCAGCCATTCCTTGAGCACCAGGAATTGTTTCTTCTGGGCGAAGTCAATTTTAATATAATGCAATCGGCGGCTAAAGCGCTGCCACGAAGCATCGTCGACGGTCGCGGAAGACGCTTGCTGCAGGACCAGGTGCATCTGCTCAATAAAAGCAGGCGTGCTGATATCATCTCTGCCGAGGGCTGCAATCCGAACGCTGTCACTCAGTAGACCCGCCCGGTCCAGTTGGTATAACGCCGGAAACAACTTACGATTGGCCAGATCGCCCAATGCGCCGAATATTACCAGATCAGTTGTACTGCTCATGTTCAATCCTACCAGGTTCAATCAAGTTGAAGGTCAGGGCAACTTTGGCCCAAAAAACCGGCGCTGCGGTTGTTAGCGGCCGGCACAAAATTCGACAGTCTCACGGGCCAGAAATTCAATGTCTGCCCAGCGTTGTTCAGCAATCAGGTCCGCCGGCAGGATCCAGGAACCACCCACACATAACACGTTAGGCAACCTCATGTATTCCATGACATTGGCCAAGCCAATACCGCCCGTTGGACAAAACCGCGCATCTGCAAAAGGCCCGCCGATGGCTTTAATCTTTGCAGCCCCTCCGGAAGCCTCAGCGGGAAAAAATTTGAAATCCCGATAACCGAATTCCATGCACCGCATCATTTCACTAACACTGGCAATACCTGGCATCAGCGGAATCGGTGCTTGTTCCGCGGCCGTCAGTAGTCGATCAGTGGTGCCCGGTGAAATCATAAACTGGCAGCCCAGATCACAGGATAACTGCACCTGCTCTGGCGTGCAGACAGTACCCGTGCCAACAATGGCACCCTCTACCTCTCCTACTATTCGACGTATCCCGGCACGCGCTGCTGCAGTGCGCAGGGTTACCTCCAATACGCTCAGGCCACCGGCCACCAACGCCCGGGCAAGGGGTACCGCATCTTCAGTTCTATCCAGGGTAATCACGGGAATGACCGCAGTACCAGCCAACAATTCGCGCACAGGCTTCTCCATTCATTAATTTGTTCAGCTTTTCATTCATTGCTGCATCAGTGCTGCATTTTGTGACCAAACAGCTTGGCCAGATCTAACTGACTTAAGGCGGATCCCTATTAGCTAACACCATGATTAGCTAACACCATGATTAGCTAACACCACGATTAGCTAAAACCACGGCGCAGGTGTCGTTTTTTCCCGGTGCCCAGCAGCCCCAGATTGCCCCGGGTGCCCAGATAGACCGAGATAGGCTTCAGGTAACTGCGAAACCGCCCCTTGCTTTCAAACTTTTCTCGACAACCGCGGGTGGCAAAAGATGTCGCAAAACGCGAGATCACGCCGCCAGAAACATAGAGACCACCCATTGCACCGAGCGTCAGGGCAAGAGTGCCCCCTATTGCGCCAAAGGCCTCACAGAACAGATTGAGTGCCGCAAGTGTCTGGGGTCGGCTTCCAACTCACGGCTCAACCACGCCGCAAAACGTGCCTTCGTGACACCTATATCTGCCACTAGATGCCAATTCAATTCAAGCGTCTCCATACAGAAATGAGGCACCCTGTTCAGCGGTCCCCATCGCAAGGCGATTAACCCTGAACAATTCTCGACCGCAACCCCGCTGGCCAGCGGTGGGTATCGGCGCCGGCGCGCGACCATTCAGTTCATGCAGGTCACCCAAAAACTGTAACTCGCCTGAGGCCGCATCAATCCGCAACAGGTCACCGTCGTGGATCTTAGCCAGTAAACCACCGGCTATGGCTTCTGGCACTAGATGGATTGCCGCCGGCACCTTCCCCGACGCTCCTGACATTCGGCCATCGGTGACCAGCGCCACGTGAAAACCCTTGTCCTGGAGGCTGCTCAAAAAGGGAGTGAGCTTGTGCAACTCAGGCATACCTAACGCCTGTGGTCCCTGAAAACGAACGACCACCACACAATCACGGTCCAATTTACCAGACTGGAACAACCCGGCTAACTGATCCTGATCGTCGATCACCACTGCCGGCGCCTCAACCAGCCAATGTTCTTTGGCCACCGCTGACACCTTCATGACGCTGCGGCCAAGATTACCCTGCAAAAGGCGCACCCCACCCTCGTCGGCAAACGGTGCGTCCATGCTGGCCAGCACAGCCTTATCCAGAGACTCCGGGGGTGACTCACGCCACAATACGCCGTCGCCCGCCATATCCAGCACAGCTTCCTGGGTGAAGTCTGCAAAATTAACCCCCCAGGCTGCGCGCGCCTCGGCGTGCATTAGACCACCGTCAAGCAGTTGGCGAAACAGCACCGCTGTACCGCCGGCCGCGTGGAAATGATTCACGTCAGCCTCGCCGTTGGGATACACCTTGGCCAACAGAGGCACCACGGCCGACAGATCAGCAAGATCGGTCCAGTTCATGATAATGCCCGCTGCACGGGCGATAGCCACCAGGTGCATGGTATGGTTGGTGGAGCCACCGGTGGCGAGTAGAGCCACAGTGGCGTTGACCATTGCCCGCTCATCAACAATTTCACCCACAGGGCGATAGTCTGTGCCCAGCGCGGTAATACGCGCAACCTGTTGACTCGTCTCACGGGTCAGCCGTTCGCGCAGAGGACTGTCGGGATTAACGAAGGCACTGCCTGGCAATTGCAGGCCCATAGCCTCAAGCATCACCTGATTGCTGTTCGCCGTACCATAAAATGTGCAAGTACCAGGGCTGTGATAAGAATCAGATTCAGCCTGCAGCAGTTCGTCACGCCCCACCTTACCTTCGGCATAGCGCTGACGGATGCGCTGCTTCTCTTTATTCGGCAATCCAGACGGCATGGGTCCTGCTGGTACAAACAGCGCTGGCAGATAGCCAAAGCTGAGCACCCCCATCAATAGGCCAGGGACAATCTTGTCGCAGATCCCCAGCGCCAGCACGCCATCAAACATCTGATGGGACAGTGCGACAGCCGTACACTGGGCAATCAAGTCACGACTCAACAGACTGAGTTCCATACCAGCCTGACCCTGAGTCACACCATCACACATGGCCGGCACTCCTCCCGCAACCTGCGCGGTACAGCCCATCTCACGTAGCGCCTGCTTAATTTTTTCCGGGTAGTCGCCATAGGGCTGATGAGCCGACAGCATGTCGTTATAGGCAGTGACAATGGCAATGTTTGCCGCCTGCATCAGTTTCAGGCTGTCCTTGTCACCGGTACCGCAGGCTGCAAAGCCGTGGGCAAGGTTGCCGCAACTCAGCTTGCCGCGACTGGGTCTGTCATGACGATCCTGCCGGACCTGATCCAGATAGTCTGTCCGCAGGCCACGACTGCGCTCAACGATGCGCTGAGTTACCTCCGCCACGGTTGTGTTCAACTGAACCATGATTGTTCTCCCATATTTGGGCTAATTGTAACTAAATTACATATTTTCGCCACATTTAAACAAATTATGTCGATATTACGTATTTTTACTACACTTTAAGCCTGCCCTTAGTCCCGCGAGGGCCCAGATTTTAAGCCCGCCAAGACCTATCCGCGGAAAAATCAAACCATACTGCACAAACCAGCAAAGATCACTCAGGATTCCTACCGGCTAGCGATATCAAACCCGCCACCTGCGCCTAGCATTAGATGCTGCGCGAAAAGTCTTTTGTCAGCAATGCCCTGAGCCCCAAGATGAGCGACGCACAAGGCCAAGACGGGGGACAAGCCCTCGGGCGTCACAGCTTCGAATGAATTCTTCGAGGCCGATCGCCAATGAGGTTTCCCCCGCGCTTGGGGCAATTCGTGTCGACGTGGATACGGCCGAATTCCACCGAGCCTTGCGTTTCTGCGTTCAAAGTCACCGTGAACAACTGGTCAGTAAGCTCCTTGAGCACATAGCGGTGCTGAAATTTTTGCTTAGTCGAAGACTGGTTTGGACACAATCAATTGATTGCCTTCAGGAAATTGTCTGTAAAGACCCACGTATTGGAACGTTCTGCTTTGGACTCCGGCGTAAAGGGGTGTAAAGGGGTGGCTGTAAAGGGGTGGCTGAACGTCGATAGGTTGGCGGCGAAACAGTCTTGCCAGTGGCTTTAAGTTTGACCAAGGGCGCGACGTGCATGTCTCAAGTTCCTTATAGAGTAAAGGTGAGTCATCTGTTGAAGTGACGTTTTAGATGAGCGGCGAGTCTCGCGCTCGCTGAGTTCGAACGACGCGCATCTCGAAGTGCCAGATAAATTGGCTCAACGGTTTTATCTCACACGCTAATCAAACCTCCAGTCTGCCCGCATAAACAGCAGGTAACCTTTACCGGATCGGCTCGCAATCGACGCAACATTACTGCGCATTTTACCCATAGAGGTATTCTTGAGAATAAGGCAGTTACTACCTTGCTGGCTGGCCTATTCTGGGCTTTTGTTGACCCCATCGCGATAAGGCTGTGGGGCGGGTGCGATATTGTTTTAACGTTCTAGCCTCAAGCGGAAGCAACAGGAAAACTCCCGTCTAATTTTAAGCCACTAAACTTGTCCTGCTGCCGACGCTTCGTTGGACACAGCGCGCTTAATCGCAAACCCAGTCCCCCTCAACGTATTACGCTTGCCCCGGGCAAACCAATTATTAATCATGACGAAAACAGGTCTATGTTATTCGATCGTACATTATTGAATATCACACGGCTCTCGATCTGAAAACTAACAATAAAGAGAATAATGATGAGTCTTACTGAGAATCGTAAGTTGCTTGCAGAAGACAACGCCGGCGCAGAATCGAGCATCAAACACCCAGCGCACTATGAAACAGCTGAACAAGACAAAATATCATTGGCCCAGAAGTTAATTTATGGCCTGGGTGGCTTTGTTAATAACTTACTTGGAGCTGCTATAGGGGGCATGAGCATTGTTCTCAATCTTGGCCTGGGTATGAATCCTGCCCTAGTCGGTTTATTGGGGGCTATACCTCGATTAACAGACGCTCTGACTGACCCCTTAATGGGTTATATATCTGACCATACAAAGTCGCGGTGGGGACGGCGTAGACCCTACATATTCTTCGGCGCGATAGCAGCGGGTATTGTTTTTATGCTCCTTTGGCAGTTGCCTGAAGGAAAAAGTGAAAACTACTATTTCTGGTTTTTCCTCATTGGCTCGATTATTTTCTATTTGGCCTATACGGTGTTCGCGACTCCCTGGGTGGCCCTGGGTTATGAACTCACTCCTGACTATCACGAGCGAACTCGTTTGATGGGGGTCCAGAATTTTATGGGCCAAATGGCCTACCTGGTTTCACCCTGGTTTTTGTGGATCATGCAGTATGACCTGTTGTTCGACGACATTATGATCGGGGCTAAATGGCTGGCAGTCGCGGTTGGTATTTTCACCATATGTATCGGTATTTTGCCGGCTATATTCCTGAAAGAGCGTTTTAAAAAAGCGCCTGCAGATCCGATAGCCACGTTACCAAATAACACCAAAGAAAATGTCCCCAGTCCCGCAGAGCCCCAGGCCGGCTTGCGTGATTTTTTTCAAGGCTTTGTCGCCACATTGCAATTTTCACCTTTCCTCAAGTTATGCGCGGCAACCTTCTTAGTCTTTAACGGTTTTATGTTGGTCTCGTCCTTTCAATTCTATGTAATCATTTACTATGTTTTTTCTGGCAATCAATCACTCGGGGCGGAGTACGCAGGCTGGGTTGGAACCTTATCTGCCATATCAACGTTTTGTGTGATTTTTATTATTACCCGATTGTCTACTCAAATTGGTAAACGTCGGGCATTTTTCATCTCAACAGGTATATCGGTTTTCGGCTACTGCCTAAAATGGTTTTGCTACTCCCCCGAATATCCTCTGCTTTTACTGCTCCCCGCACCCTTTATTGCCTTTGGCCTAGGGGGCCTCTTTACGTTAATGGGATCGATGATCGCCGATGTCTGCGACTTGGATGAACTGCAAACCGGTGAGCGCCGAGAAGGTATGTTTGGTTCCATCTACTGGTGGGTCGTGAAACTGGGGATGGCGGCAGCGATAGCGACCGGCGGATTCATTCTCAATGCGACCGGGTTCGATGTAGCTCTGGGCGGGGAACAGGCCGCCAGCACTTTATTATCGATGCGGATTTTTGATATCGTCATTCCTGTGATTGCATCACTCATTGCTATTGGCGCTATTGCCTCGTATCCCATTACCGAGGAAAAAGCCCACCAAGTGCGACTGGCACTGGAGGAGAAACGCGGTACCCCCTAGCTAAACTTTGTTGCTGAGCCTAACGTCAACATCCGACGTGACTCAGCACATGTTTAAAGGACACAGTATCGCCACCAACGCTTGCGATGACCGTTTCCCTGATTCATTGAACAAAAAACGGAATGTTTGCATGGGCTGCATGATTCTGTCCGTCGTAAACATAAACAAATAGCCGGTAGGCACCGATGGCTTCAGGGGTGGTTAGAACGATTTCAGCCGCTGTAGGATCCGCGATCAACCCCGTAATAACCTCAAGCACCTCCTCATAGTCGCCACCGACTTGTTCCGCTGAGCTCTCTGGTCTTATTTCCCACTTATAGCTAATAAGGTCATTGTCAAAATCTGTCACATCGAGCGTAGCGCCATAGCGCTTCCCTTGACTAAGAGAAACGTTGTCATGGGCCATTTCCCCATCGATGCGGATAGGACTGACCCTCGGCGACCGATTGTCTGGCCATTGGCCAGACCAGATATAATGCATAACATCAACGGCTTCAGTTTCTTCGCCGCTATTGAGATACATTCCATACCAGGTAGGCGTTTTCTCTTGTTTTTGACCCCATAGAAAAACGTAGTTACCAATAGCTTGGTCGGCATAGGGCTCTAACACATTGAGATAACTTTTTAGATAACTACTGGCTTTCTCGCTACTGGTATTCTCGATCGGTGCGCCCCACGCCGTTTTTGCTACTTCCCAGTGGCCGACTGAACCCCACTCCGTCACAAAATAAGGTTTCTGGTAAGCTGCTTTTTTGATATCCCCCGGCAAGTTCATCAGTCCGGCATAGAGTTGGAAGCTAACGAAATCAAGATCTGGGGCGCGCGCCTGAATCAAATCCAGCGCCTTTGTGTCAAAAAATGAAAGCGCAGTGGTAGTGGGATGGTTGGGATCCAGTGTATGAATCATCTTGGCTACATCGTTTAGCGCGTCATAAACCTTGGGGTTTTCAGCATTGAAGTTGAGTTCATTACCAATAATCCAAGTTAACAACGCAGGATGGTCTTTATACTTCTGAACGCGGACTTTGGCCTGCTCAAGTTGTTTCGCGACAGCGCCGGCATCATTGTAATCAAACCCATGGCGTTCGCTGGAAAACTCCAGACCAAGTGAAACTGTTAGCCCTAACGCGTGCGCTTTATCAAGTAGCTGTTCCGCAGGTTGGGCACCATCGTCGACTGACCAAGTGCGCAAAGAATTGGCACCGTGGGCGACGAGGCTTTGCAGATTTCGATTGTCAATTCCGGCTCCTTTAACAACATAGGCTTTGCCACCACGCTGCAGCTGGTAGCCATTCTCATGCTCGACTATTTCTACTTTGATAGCTTGGCCGGCAGGCAGTTGATGACCGTCTTCGCTCTTCTGGGCGAGTGTCGCTGGACAAATCAGCCCGACAGCGATAGCGGCGACAAGTAACTGCTTCCCTGCAACCTTATACTTCATAGCGCTCACTTATTGGTCTCTGTATCAATCCACAGTCAATCAATGCACTGTTAAAATTTTTAATGTTTAAGCTCTAGTGCCTAACGTAATTTCTAATGACGTCTACATCCGCTTTGACGAACAATAGCGTTGATCAAGCCAACCCTCTCGCCGTTAAGTCTGATACCGTTTCCCTCAGCATTGCACCAACTTCATATCTGCTTTTCAAGCGCTATATGATGATGATTTCAATGCGTACTTAACTAATGGTTAGCTACCTTCCAACGACTTCCCTTGGTTTTCGCTAGCAATTTGGCAATGTTGATCAAGCCGATCATTGCCGAAGCGCCATCAATAATAAGGGTGCCAACATCGCCCAACATCGCCAACTTCGTTGGGAACAATAATTGCGCCAGAAAAATCACCGCAGCATTAATCAGACCCGCAAAATAAAGACCAAACTCCCGAATTTTATTTACAAAAAATTCTTATAAACCGCTCAAACCACCGGCAGCATCGACACTGTAATGCTAGCCACAAAACCGAGAAGTCAGACCAGGATGAGAGTGAGATGCAGGCTGATATTATCGATGCTTAATTCTGATTCAAATACACTCAAAGCATCATTACCCAGCACATTTACAATGGCCTGTTTGAAAGCCGTATCGCTGTCAAAAGTAATACCTTTTCGCGCCGACCGCGCTGCTCCATTCATCGAATTTGCTAGGCCGTCAATCGCCTGATCGGTCAATGAGTAGCCGGGCCGCGATGCCTGGCGCGGCCAATATCAACCGTAGCTTTCTGCAACCTTGTCAATCAGCTTTAGAGCGATTAGCGTAAACACTGCACCCATTGAGCCGCCCCAAAGGGCCTGTCTATAAGCATCATCGGCACCAATGCCCGACTGTTCAAACATCATCCGCAAAATAAATACTCTTGATAGCTATCATTTGTTGAACACTGGCTACGGTAAAAAAGTATCTTTTTTGACGAAAAAAGCATCGGTATTGCAGCGAAAAAAACGGGCCCATGGCATCACCAATATCTTTATAATCGCAGACCTGGCTCGGGACTTCTATGCTGTATGCGGCTAAGAGGACTCACACTGCGGCAAGGCGGACATCGACACGTTTTACCGCCAATCACACCGCTCTAATATTGGCTTTTCTTACGCTATAAGCCTGCATAGTCGCCACAAAATAATACGTTCATCTAACAAGAATCCCCTTCCGCCACAGCCTTATTGTGTTAGCCTGCCACCCGTCATGCGACGTCATTTTACCGCGTGTTCAACCGGCAAAAAACTGATCGCGGGACATTAGCGTGTCAGATAATTTATGATCAGCTAGGACTCGAACGGACCACAGAAAAGAAGTTTTTGCCTTGGTTGTCGAGGTGTTTGATGAACCATGAGAAGGTTCGCCGACCCGGTGGAACTGGAAAAACACGGCGACCGTTTTCCGTTGATCGTAAGCTGTAATTAGTTAGGTTCAATTTTTACCCCAAATTATTGCTTTAAGAAGAAGAAGACGATCCATGAATGCACCTATCTCAAACGGCTCTATCTCAAACGGCTCTATCTCGAATGAACCCAACTCATCAAAGCCCAGCGCTGAGGTTACCGGCGGGTTTGTCACATTCGCCGAAGAACGCTATTACGCGATTCGTAACGTCGACAAAATTCCAACGTTTTTTATCAGCGTGGTTTCCGATAGCGACCACTGGTTATTTGTCGCCTCTAATGGTGGCCTAACCGCCGGCAGAGTGTCTCCCGACACCGCTCTATTCCCTTATATTACAGTGGACAAGATCTACGAGAGCACGCTGCACACCGGCAGTAAAACACTGTTGCGCGTAGAGCTTGAGGGGCAGCATGACGACTGGGAACCGTTCAACACAGAACATGACAACCGATTTGAAATCAGTCGTAATCTGTATAAGAACGGCTTGGGTAACAAACTCATGTTTGAAGAAATCAACCATGATCTGCAGCTAGCGTTTCGCTATACATGGGTATGCAGCGATAGCTACGGCTTTGTCAGGCAGTGTGAACTTGAGAACCTTGGCTCGGGAAGCTGTTCGGTTGAACTCCTTGACGGATTGCAGAACCTGCTACCCGCCGGCACTCCCCGCTTCGCCCAGACCAACACCAGCTATCTGGTGGATGCCTATAAATGGAATGAACTTGACGAACAAACGGGATTGGGCCTGTTCACGCTGTTTTCCGGTATAACCGATCGCGCCGAGCCTAGCGAATCACTCAAGGCCACCACGATATTTTGTCTCGGACTTGATAAACCCACCGTCCTGCTCAGCAGCGAGCAAATCGATCGTTTCCGTCACTCCGCCAAGGTAGTTCAAGAGAGCCACAAGCGGGGTATTCGCGGCGCCTATCTGGTCAACACCTCGCTGGAGCTGGCACCAAAAACATCGAAACACTGGCAGCTCGTTGCCAACATCGAGCAAAGCCAAACTGAGTCGGTCGATTTACAGCGTCAACTCGCTAACCCACAAGCACTTGCGGCTGCCATTGAACAGTCCATTCAACACGGCAGCGACGCGCTCGCTCGCATCATGGCCGGCTGCGATGGATTTCAGGTAACGGCCGAAGAGAAGGTGGCAGTCCATCACTATGCCAATGTTCAGTACAATGTTTTACGAGGTGGTATATTCGATAATCAGTATCAGGTTGCCTCTGGTGATTTCATCGCCACGATTAGGTTATTTAATGACGATGTCTATCAACAGCATCAGGCAGTGCTTGACGCGCTGCCGAAGCATGTGGACTTCAATCGATTACTGTCGACTATTATTGATCAAGGTGACCCCCAGCTTGAACGCCTCACCTATGAGTACTTGCCCATCACCTTTGGCCGACGTCATGGCGATCCCAGCAGGCCCTGGAACGATTTCGAAATCAAGCTGAAAAACGACAAGGGCGAGCCATTGCTGTCCTACCAAGGTAACTGGCGTGACATCTTCCAAAACTGGGAAGCATTAACGTTCAGCTACCCAGAATTTATAGAAAATGTAATAGCCAAGTTCGTCAATGCTTCTACCGCCGATGGCTACAATCCCTATCGCATCACCAAAGAAGGTATCGACTGGGAAGTAGAGGAACCCGATGATCCCTGGAGCTACATTGGCTATTGGGGTGATCACCAGATCATCTACCTGCAAAAATTATTGGAGCTTTCGCAACAGTTTCACCCAACCCGACTTGATCTGCTTCTGCACCGGCGCATATTTAGTTACGCCAATGTTCCTTACAAGATCAAACCCTTTGAGGACCTGTTAGAAAACGCCAAGAACACGGTGGTTTATGATAATCAACAGGCGCTGCGAATTGAACAGAGGGTAACTAGGCTCGGCGCCGATGGTAAGTTGTTGGCGGACGCCAATGGTCAGGTATACCTGGTTAACCTGCTAGAGAAATTACTGGTGCCACTGCTAAGCAAGCTGGGCAACCTGGTCATAGACGGTGGTATCTGGCTCAACACTCAACGACCGGAGTGGAACGACGCTAATAACGCGTTGGTTGGCCAAGGTCTGTCAATGGTGACGCTTTATTATATGCACCGCTATGTAAAGCTTTTGCAACAATTGCTAACGGCGCAATTAACCAATGGACAGCCCGAAGTGGTCAGTTTGTCCACGGAGGTCAGCCAATGGTTGTTCGATACCGGCTCGGCACTCAGTTCAGTGCGCGAGCATCTGGGTCATGGCCCAGTTTCTGAGACACTGCGCTACGCCACATTGGCCGAGCTTGGCCAGGCGTCCAGCCGTTATCGCCAAGCCATCTATCAGCAGGAGTCCTTTAGTGGCACCCGGCCCCATGGCCTTGTGCAAATAACGGCCCTGCTCGACGATGCGCTGGCTGCGATCCATCACAGTATTCAAAGCAACTTGGGGTCTGATGGCCTTTATCATGCTTATAACTTATTAGAATTGCGGTCGGAAACGGTAACCGTCGATAGACTCTACGCTATGCTGGAGGGGCAGGTAGCAGCCCTCAGCTCAGGCGCCATTGCACCGGCTCAAGCAGTCGAAGTGTTGGACACATTATTTGAAAGCAACGTTTACCGGGCCGACCAAAACACCTTCCTGCTCTACCCCGACCGTCCATTGCCGAGCTTCTTAGCAAAAAACCGCCTGCCCACTGATCAAGTCGAAGCGCTGCCATTACTCATGCAAATGCTGGCACAAGGTGAGCATCGTATTATCGAGCGCGATGCCAACCGCTGCTACCGGTTTAATGCTGAACTAAGCAATATCGGCGATCTCAATGACCAACTGGATGCCTTGACTGCGGAGTATGGTGACGCCATTGAGCAATCGCGCCAACCGCTTCAAGCGTTGTACGAACAGGTGTTTAATCATAAGGCCTTTACCGGCCGTTCGGGCGGCATGTTCGGATTTGAAGGGCTGGGCAGTATCTATTGGCATATGGTGTCTAAATTGCTACTAGCGGTACAGGAAAACTTTTTTGCCACGCGCGAAGATGGCCATAACAAAGAAACTGAAGGCAACCAAGATACTGGGCAACGACTAGGGACGTTGTACTATCGTGTTCGTGAGGGTATCGGGTTTAACAAAACGCCCGCCGAATACGGCGCCTTTCCCACCGACCCCTACTCGCACACGCCCAAACACATTGGTGCCCAACAACCGGGCATGACAGGCCAAGTCAAAGAAGAAATGATCACCCGTTTCGCCGAACTGGGTGTGCGCGTTCACGGTGGCGCCGTGCTCTTCGACCCTAGTTTGCTTCGATCCTGTGAATTTGTTGCAGAACCGACTCCGTTTCGATTTCTGGATGTAGATCGACAATGGCAACAACTAACGGTGCCGGCCACGGGTCTAGCATTTAGCTGGTGCCAGGTGCCCATCGTTTACCGACTGGACAACAGCGTCGACACTAGCCTAACGGTTACCTGGGATACGGGGACGCAGCAACTTTTACCGGGCCTAACGCTACCCTCCGAGATAGCAGAAGCGCTGTTTAAACGCAGTGGACGCATTCGCCAACTTGATCTGGTGCTGGGTAACAGCCAACTGTTTTCTGAGTAATAGTTCAATGGCGCCAGTAGCGCTTGGGCGCTGGTTTTATAGCGCGATAGGAATATTCGACAACTTCTAACGTGAGAGAATAAAATAATGGGGATTACCGATCCTAAGCAGTGGTTAACGCTGGCTATTATGTTGCCCCTGGCGATGATCTTGCCCGCTCACTCAGACAGTAATCACTACGAGGGCAGAACGAATTATCAAGCGCCGCAAGCACCCCAGGCATTGGTGGTGGACGGTGTGGCCGACGAAGCAATATGGCAAAAGGCCGCGTGGCAAGTTCTTGATCAGCGCTGGTTGGGGCCCGAATACACCAAGGAAGATTTTCAGGGCCGGTATAAAATTGTTTGGACTCAGAACAAGCTCTACCTCCTGGGAGAGTTTGTCGACGATATCCTGATCGATACACACCGTGACCCGCTCACACAATATTGGGACGATGACACTTTAGAGATTTTTCTGGACGAAGATTATTCCGGCGGCGACCATCAGTATAATCACAATGCCTTCACCTACCATTTGTCGCTGGATAATCAAGCCATCGATATAGGCACCGATAAAAAACCGCGCAGTTATTCTGACCACGTCGAAAGTCGATGGCAGCAGCATAACAATACCATCCTGTGGGAAGTCAGCATTGACGTCTACACAGACGCTTACCGGGACGGCGCAAGCGACAATCAACGAGTGTCACTATCAGCGGGGAAAGTCATGGGTTTGATGGTGGCTTATTGCGATAACGATGGCAGTGAATTAAGGGAAAACTTTGTTGGCTCTGAATTTGTCCCGGGTGAAGGAAAAGACAGAGGCTGGATTGACGCCGGTTTGTTCGGCGCACTTACGCTGGTCGAATAACCAATACAGAATCCCTTTATCCACCATACTGCGTTGAAATAGCCACCAAGCGGAGGCCAATGGCAAGAGAAGGCCTAGGGGCTAGGGGCTAAGGGCTAACCCCGCACCAGGGTGATCCATCACTGCCGAGCTTCGTGCTTCACCCAATCGATCTCCATCACCCAGTCACCACCGATCATGGGTGAATCATTAATTTTGGCAAAATTCAGGATAGCGAACAGCGGCTCCGGAAATTGGTCATGGGGATCGGGACTACTGTAAATCTCTGCGCCATCCAGACGGAAGACGATGTGTTTTTCGTCCCATTCAACAGAATACTCATGGAATTGGTCGAGGCTCGCTTCCTGCACCAGCATCAGCGCCTGCCAATCGCCGCCGCCGCAATAACCCAAGCTTTTAATCGCACGGGCGGCATAGTGATCGGGTCCGCCATCACTATGATGTTCAAAAATATCGATTTCGCCGGAACCGGTCATCGGCCAGCACACGGTCTCATCTGCCTCATCAACCGGCGCTTCATTGTTCTGAGCGCCCAATAACCACCATGCGGGGAACATCCCCGACTGGCCACTATTTTCAACTTTCAACCGGGCTGTCCAGCGGCCTTTAACAAACTCCTTGCGATTCTTACTGGCGATACGACCGGCCACATATTGGGTGTCTGGGTGTTGCTTACCAAACTTATCTAAATTGTCACAGGCGCGCTTTTCGCCAAGGTCAACAACCCGTAGTTTGAGTGTACCGTCGCTGACTTGCCGTGTATTAAATTGATTGTCTGGCACGTAACAGTGATGCTCATCATTGACCCAGATCCTTTGGTCTTGCCAGTTATCCGTATTGAAACTGTCAAAATCATCTAAAAAATCGGTGGTCCAACCTGTCGCAACAGCCACCGTTTCCTGGCTAGTTTTATTGCAACCAGCGGACAACGACAGGGCGACCGCTAACGCTATAATAAAAAGCGCTCGATTCATATTAACTCCGAAGCTGGGGGTTTATGCCCCTTTGAACATGTCATTATTTGGCATCAGAACCAAAAAAAATCCGACGTTCTTTCGAACGACGGATTCTTAGCGTACTGCAGGCCAGACTAACGGTTAGTTAGTCTGGCCTCCTTAGGACTAGAAGTTAGCTCTAAGTCCAAACTTATACATTGGACCATGATCTTGCGCTAAAAAGATCATCTCTGACTGGCGAACAAAAAGCCGTACGGGCTCGTCAGTGACATTGCGTGCTTCAACAAATATCGTGACGTTGTCGTTAACTTTGTATGCTCCCGTAAGGTCTAGCTGACCACGAGCCTCTAGGAAGATAGGATTATTACTTCCATCAACACCGGCGTAAGTCTCGTCTCTGTAGTTCCAACCAACAGTTGCTTGCCACTTATCATCTTCATAAAAAGCGGCTAAGTTTGCTGAGTCACCAAATCCTGGTAAGGCGAACTGCTCGCCCAGCGAATAAACATCGGCTTCAACATCGCCGCCAACAAAGGTCGCATTGGCGCTAACACCAAAACCAGTTTCGCGAAATTGATGCTGTATGGCTATTTCCCAGCCATCAACAGTACCGCTTTTGCCGTTATCAGGTTGGACAATATCGATCAGCGCGAGTGGATCAGTGGCTTCGCCAATGATGTATTCAGGCGGACAAACCCAGGCGCCACCGTAGCAAATTCCAATACTGCCATCTTGACCAGCGGTGTTCCACCACAATGTCTGAAGCTCATTAGCCCAGACGGGTGTGTCGCCACGGGCATTGCCCGCCGCTATATCAGCCCTTGCCTGGTTGGCGAAATCACCCAAAAATGGGTCAGTCAGTGTGCCGTATGATTGCGTCTTGGTGCTGGAGGTCAGAAATCCTGAGATATCTTTTCTAAAATAACCGATCGCAAAATAACTTCCTTCTGCGTAGTAATTTTCGTAAGCGATATCGAAGTTATTTGATTCTAACGGCTCCAAACCGGGGTTGCCGGAGTTAGCCTGAGCATTTTCACCAAATTGCCGCTGAGTAAAGGCTAACACTGACCGCAGGTCATTGATGCCAGCTCGGGCAATACTCTTGCTGGCTGAAAACCGCACAACACCTGTTTCGCTCACACCCAAACTAATACTCAGATTGGGCAACACATAGGAGTTGCTGGCTGAAATTGCAACAGGCACTTCACCGTTGTAGAGAACATTGAAGCCGTCTACGTTCCATAGAATGTCACTGGCAATCTGGCTAAGTGCGGTAGAGGTTGTTTCTGCATCTTCGTAACGCAAACCCGCTGAAACATTCAGGGGCATTCCATTGATCTCGCTTTCGAAATTGAACTGAGCATAAATCGCGGTTAATTCCTCTTCGACTGTGCCATCAACGGTCGTAGGCCCTGCGTTGAGAAGGCACCTGTCGTCCCCGCGCTCACCCGTCGCTAGATCGGTAAATCCTGTGCCTGCTGCATCACTAACAATTTCGCAATTGGCATAGTTTTGTGCCCACCACAATGCCGGCGGCGCATCGGGCCCCCAACCCGCTCTAGAGAAAGCCGCGGCAGCAGCAGGAACATCAATTGCTAGGTAGTAGCCTTCTGGGTTTGTACCACTTTCATCCATAAAACCCGACAGCGATGTTCTGCTGAAGATAGAATCATCGTACTGAACATAGTTCAACACTGTTGACGTGCCGTCGTTACCCGCGCCCTGAATAATAAAATTACTCGCTCTGGTATCGCGCACTTCTTGTTCCATTCTAGATATACCGAATTCAATCGATTGTAAAGAATCGACGAACATCCCATCTAGATTTTCCCATTTGCCATCTATCTGGAATTGCTGCAATTCGTTACGTTTTTTCTGACGGTTAAAAGTACCATTGGTTGAACCTAAATCATTGGCTTGAATTTCGTTGTAACCTTCGATGTTATTGCCCTGAAAAGAATTGGACACATCAAAATCATAGCTAGGAATACCACTTCTCCCAAAACTGACATCTCTGGAATTTAACGTAGCAGCAGGCTCAAAAATACCGGCGTCGCCCCACCCGGGCCAGTTAGCGTTGATAAAGGAAATGGAGTTATCTAAACCAGTCCCATCCTTCTCAGCTGACGAATCATGATAATCGAAGGTCAGTGCTAGCGAATCGGTTGCTTGCCATTCAACATTGAAACCCAGCGATTTGTTGGTGCTGTCTTCAAAACCCCAAGTCGCAGAATGGGTATAAGTACCACCGGCGTAGCTAGAGTCAACAATGCTACCATTGCTATTCGCTATGCCGGAGGTCATATCAAAGCCACCGAGATAACTACCAAACTGGTTCCCTTCAGTCTTAAATTCTACTTCGGAGTAGGTGTAGTCTACTGTTGCTCTGACGGTTTCGGTGACGTCAAATTGCACCGTAGCCTGGGCATTGTTACGTTCCCGCTCATTGTCCTTTACCTGGAAACCAATTTTTTCTGGGAAAAATAGCGTTCCATCGGCGCGCGTATTGGCGCTCGCATCAATCGTCGCGCCACCGATTCGGCCGGGTATGTCTGTGGTGTTGAACCAACTCGTTTCCTGCAACCCTTCTTCACGGTTAGTTCTTTCCTGGCGAGAACCCGATAACGATATGCCGAGTCTGTCATTCAGGAACGTATTAGTGACGAAAAAATCAATCTCGGGGGTGACGTCATCGTCAATGTCGGTGGAATCAATTACGCCGCCAACACTGAAAGAGCCTTTAAAGCCCGGAGCATTCAAGGGCTTTGCGGTGACTATGTTAATCGTAGAGCCAATACCTCCCGTGGGCAGTTGTGCGGTAGGCGTTTTAAAGACTTGCACTGCCTCAAAGCCATGAGCAGATATGTCGCCAAAATCGAACGACCGGCCGCCATTGTAAACGCCGGGTACTGTTGGCATTTGACGGCCATTCAGTGTGACCAAGTTGAATTCTGGTCCGAAGCCACGTACTGCAACCTTTGACCCTTCGATATTGTTTCTGTCGATAGCAACACCAACCAAACGCGACAAGGCTTCCGCTAGGTTACCATCTGGGAACTTACCCATGTCTTCGGCAACAATCGTGTCAACGATACCGTTATAGTATCTCTTATAATCAGCGGCTTTGGTCAGACCGGATCGAATACCTGTAACAACAACTTCCTCAATAGCTACATTTTCGACGACCTCGTCACTACTTGCAGAACCGGCTTGAGCAACAACTGGCTCTGCTTCCTGGGCCCAACTTTGTGACACGGCAGTTAGCAGCACTAAAGCTACCTTGCTGGCGAACAACTTATTTTTATAAATCATTAAATCCCCCTCCTATAAAGGCGTTTTTGCCTATACACGGCTTTTTGTTTTGTCTTCACAGCAGGATAGTGATCACGACCCCCAGCACTGTGTGCGCTTTTATACAGCATTTGTCTGGTGATACAGCTATCATTTGCGCTAAGTGGGACTCGCGCTACGATGAGATGGTCACTCCGATGAAATGGTCACTGCGATGGAATGGTCACTGCGATGGAATGGTCACTGCGATGGAATAGTCACTGCAATGGAATGGCCGCTGCAGGGAAACGTCTGTTCATCCCGCAAGCTGAAAAGTCATAAGACGCTCTACATAGCTCCTCGCGATAAATCTGCGCTGAACGGTCGTGAAACGTTATGTCTGATCATGGCCGATGAGCTGAGCCATACCAGCCGAGCAATAGTGGCGCTGGCTAGTAATGAAACCTATCACCTTCAACAATATCAATCGAGACGAAACATCTGCTGTTGCCCTGTTGCTGAACTATTGTTGCGCGAGAAAAACTTTGATTGCGTCGCGATAATTTCGGCTAACTTTGAGCCGCTCATCGCAATCTAAGTGAAGGATATATTCCCCCTTCTTTTGCGCCGTCACTTCGTCGATACGGTCAAGGTTGACCACCGTAGAGCGGTGAATTCGCTTAAATTTATCCGGGTCTAATCGCGACATTAACGACTTTAGGGTACTGCGCATCACGTGGGTCAATCCTTTGACGTGAACACACATATAATCACCCGCGGCGTCAACCCAATCAATATCGTTTGCATCAATTAATACTGTACTATCTTGATCCTTTATTGCTATTTTACTGTCCGAAACCCACTGTCCATCAACTCCTGGAAAGTCTCCCGCGGAGTCAAAATTGCCGTCGACTTTTTTTGCGATTTCATCGATAGCACCTATCAAAGAGGGCTTATGATGGCCATCGTCATTCTCAAACGGAAAACGGTCACAAGCTCGATGCACTGCTCGCAACAAGCGCGTTTCGTCTACAGGCTTCAGTAGATAGTCAACCGCATGTAGGTCAAAGGCATCTAGGGCATAGCGCTGATAAGCAGTACAGAAAATTATCATAGGCATCAAATCGGCTTGTAGTGCCTTGATAACATCAAAGCCATTCTTGCCAGGCATTTGAATATCAAGAAAGACTAGATCTGGTTCCAAAGCCAGAATCGTCGCCACTGCTTCTCGACCGTTATTACATTGTCCAACCAACTCAATTTCTGGAAACTGCTCCAGCAATACCCGCAATAAATTTCGGGCTAGGGCTTCGTCGTCAACAATAATAGTTCGAAGCTTTTGCATAATTTTTTGCTACGTGTTTACCGCTATTTCATAAGGGATACGTATTGCTACTGAAAACCCTGCTGCGTCGTTAACAGAGGCGTCAAATGTGAAACCAGAAGTATAAGCAACTTGCAGCCTCTTCTGAATGTTACTTAAGCCTATTCCTCGACCTTGACTGACTTCGCCCGCATTAAGACCCGGCCCCGTATCGGTAATAGTCACATTCAATTCATTATGCGCCACTTGTGCGGTCATTCGAATAGCTCCTCCACTTTCGCTGGCAGCCACCGCATACTTTAGTGAGTTCTCAAAAATTGGCTGCAAAATCAAACTGGGCACGATCGCTTTCTTCGCCTCCGGTTCAATCTCAAACTCAAACGCCAAGCGCTCTTCAAACCGCGTCTTTTCAATATTGAGATACAGCATCAACATTTCCAGTTCATCTTCCAAAGTAACATTCTCAATTGTGTCGTTATCTAGGGAATGACGCAAAAAGCCGCTTAATTGCTGAATCATTATTTGTGCCTTATTATTCTCCTGAAGCACGACTAAAGCATTAATCGAGTTGAGCGCGTTAAATAAAAAATGTGGGTTTAGTTGATAGCGAAGCATTTGCAACTGTGCTTCTCTGGTCGAGGACTCTGCCTCCAGACGTTTCAATTGCTCCTCTTTTTTCGAGGTGATCTCCTCAAGCAACTGCCCGTGTTCCATTTTGTGTAATAAGTAGTATTTAGAAACAAAGTACAGCGCGCTCCAACTCCAAAACACGAATAAAGCGCCGTAAAACCACTCGTTAAATTCCTCCCACATATCCGGCAATCCGGATATCCATATAAAAAAGGGAATACGCAGACAAGTCCATACGAGAGCCAGCAGACTGGAAGCGACTAACGCCAAGGCAATTTGAGAACCGACAGAGAGCTTGAAACTCCATCCGTACAAGGAACGTAAGGGCCAGGTACAGAGCACACCTAAAAATGCCTGCATCAGGAGATGCGTGATCTGGAAGGGTGCTATATCGTTTTCAAGGTAGGTGAAACTAAAAAAAGTAACCAGCGTATAAGCGCACCAGCCAGACAATTGGAAAGACCAAAACGCCCAATTTCTATTTTCTCTTTCGTTGAACTTTTGAAAGAACAGCTCTTTATTGAAGATATTCACAGATGCTCTCGCACGCCAGTTGACCGCACCGCCGGAAAATAACCCTGAATTAACCCTGAATTAACCCTGATGCAACTTCGTCTTTGGACAAACCGACATAGTACACCTCCCATCGCTTAGCGCCACATTTATCCAAGACTCTAACTGTCGTGGTCAAGTGATGTTGCTTGCCTTGAATCTTAATGAACACCCCATCTATGCCGATATGCAGAACATGTTATCAGCACCCTGATATGGCTTTATCAATCTTGCGGCATATCCCCTAAAGCAACGCGCGCCACCTGATGCTGTGCGCCGGGAAAAGCCGAGACAGGGCGCGCAAAACGAGCTCTTTGCCGCTATCTAATGGTTTAAATAACGACAGCGCATTTATCCCTGTAACAAATAGAAAAGCACGTTGGCTAATCGCCCATGACCAGGTCAGCCAATAACCACAAATCCTGGTAATGTTTAACCAATACTGGTCATACGCCGCCACTCTTTCATCAAACAAGCCGGCAAGCGAGCTGATTCGATACTCAGACTTTCGCTCGAAAACCCCTGTTATCGTTCCTATACTCTGGCCAGTAAGGTTGATCGTCAACGACTCAGAAGTTAACGTCACTGACTAAATACTTACGTAAATTCTGGGGAGGACCTTACGATCAACATCAAGCCGACAGCGCCTATCTTCATAAACTTCACTGACCATTAAATTTGAGAGAAGAATGATCATGTTTAACCCACGCACCATAAAAACCGTCAACCGGGTATGCATAGCTTTACTCGTAATTTTGCTCACTGCATGCTCTAAGAACCCCAATGAAGACGAAAACTCACAACCTGGCGAGCCCCGCGCCTATGACCACCAAGATACCCAACAGCCTATTGAAACACAGGCTATCGACCAACTTACCGAACTTCTAAAAACCGCGCGGCGAATCCCCAACGCCAGTAAGTGGTTTGAAATTATTTCACTACCTAATGATGTCTATGCACTTTGGGAGCCCGGTCACGTAGAGAAGGTCAATTCTTATCTTATTATTGGCACCAAAAAAGACGTGCTCTACGACACGGGCATGGGAATCGCCAGCATAGGCCAAACCATCATTGAGTTGCGGGCGATGCTAGGTCGAGAACACCACCCCCTGATGGTAATCAACAGCCACAATCATCTGGATCATAACGGTGGCAATAGCGACTTTGACGAGGCCTGGATAATTCAAGACGAGTGGGCAATACAAAAACTTACTGGCGGCTTATCGGAAGGGTTCACCGAGTACTGGAGCGAACTGACACCACACGAAGGTATCGAAATCCCTGAAAATTTTGACCCACAGACTTTTTCCATCCCACCATTCCCGCTGGAGCGAATCCGCTATTTATCCGACGGCGATATTGTTGACCTAGGAAACCGACAGTTCCGAGTCATCCACAGCACATCACATTCGCCCGACGGCCTGGCACTGCACGACGAGACTAATCAGCTATTCTTTGGTGGCGATACGTTTGGCGGTGGCTTTTACCTAACGCGCGACATTAGCCTGCTCGCGCAGGACTTAGAGAGAATCAGTTCTCTAAAGGTGCGCTGGCACTATGCCTCCCACGGCTCTCAACTGATCGAAGCAATGCAGGAAGGCCAACGACTGACAATTGTACGCCGCATATTGGGGGGGGAAAGAGAAGAAGGCACGCTACCGTTTGCAGGCAGGGAGTTCCCGATCTATACCCTGGACAATGTGCAAGTGGTGCTAGCGACTGATTTTCTTACCTACTAAATGATTCCCACTAATTAAGCGTTATCGACCTTCAGCCAAGGCCGATGGCGATGGCTGGTATCCGCAGAAACTCGGGGTTAATCCTCTCTACCGTTGCGTTGAAGACCTGCCAGGTCGACTAAAACCCCCAATGTGAAGATGATAGGCAGAGTACTCCGTACGGCGTAATGGATGAGCCCACCCATCAGCGCAGTTTTCTGTTCCTGAAAGGTTCGTCCCAATGGCGCTTCGAGCCCACCGCCTAAAGATCGGCCCTAAACGGCAGCGGGGAAACTAAGCCCGATTAACGCTAATCTGACTTGAAAATAAAGCGTGTCCTAATATATCGACAGAGCCAAAACCATGCCCATCGTCATACCAAAAAGTACCGTGGTAAGAACAACGGCCGCAACCGAGCTGATTCGATAATCAGACTTTCGCTCGAAAAAAACCAGTTACAAATCCTGTTCCCCCAGGCCTTTGTTAGCTCGCCACCTCTAAATGTAGGCTAGTGATTCCACCAGGCCAGATCAGTAAACGAACGCATATCCAGCTCGTGGGTCCAGACCGAGCGGTGCTGCTGCGCAATATGGTAATAAGTCTCTGCCATTTTCTCGGGCAGCATCAACCCATCGTGCTCCATACCCCTGGTCTCTCTGAGCTTTGCGAACTGCTCTTGACCCAACATTTTACCCAAGGTGTCCGGCGCATCAACGGCGCCATCAACAATAATGTGCGCAACATGAATCCCTTTGGGGGCAAATTCCGCATTCAACGACTGACACAACATGCGGCGCCCACCCATGGCGGCGGCGTGTGAGTGTTGCCCGGCGTTGCCTCGTACAGCCGACGTCGCAGAAGTCACTAGAAACGTTCCCTTACCCCGCTCTGCCATTGCCGGGCAGACAGCACTAGCCGCCCGAAACAAGCCAAAGGTGGCCATCTTCCAACCCATCTCAAACGCCTTGTAGCTGGTGTCAGCTAAACTGCGATCACCAATCTGCGCGCCCAGGTTGTAGACCACCACTTCTATTGGGCCAATGTCAGCTTCAATTGCGTTGATGCGAGCCTCAATGGCGTCCTCTTCAATGGCATTCATCAAAAACCCGCTCGCGCTGTTTCCGGCGATTTCGATATCGTTGACCAACTTGCTCAAGCCGGCTTCATCGCTACGTCGACACAGGACGGCGTGGTAGCCGTTGGCCGCAAAGAGTTTGCCAACGTTGCCACCGATGCCGGCGCCTGCTCCGATAACTAAACATACGGGTTTCATTTTTTGTTCCTCACCTTTTCTGACGTTTTAATTTCTTTATGACGGTCGCTTCGGGCTGGCCCTGAAACCGCTTTGATTTCGCGCGGCAACAACGTACGCCCCTCTTGGCTGATGACCGACATAGGCCGTATCGGCAGGCCGGTCTCTCGCTCGACAAAGGTTAATCGTATCCCTTGGGGGTTTGCTTTGAACTCATCACCCCAGTGAGTCATCGACAGAAGGATTGGCTGCAAAGCAAGACCTTTGTTCGTTAGCCTGTAATCAGCATGTCCCCCTTGGGTCAATGCCGTTTTTTCGAAGATGCCTTCGTCAACCAGCCGGGCAAGCCTTGCGGTGAGTATATTGCGCGCAATGCCTAAATTCGTTTGAAATTGACTGAATTTTCGAGCGCCGAAAAAAGCATCTCGCAAAACCAGTAAGGTCCATCGCTCGCCAACGATGTCTAACGTTTGGGCGAGCGAACAGTTCATCTCATCGAACTTTTTATATTTCATCTTCGGGTACAAATAAAGTTATTGGCCCTGTTTGACTGATTTTTCAGTTTCAACGCGCTTAACACTAGGGTGCTCCGCCATTATCGCAAGGAGATTTTGAATGCTCGGGTAACCATCCAGCAGGTCCTCGCCATAAATGGCTTTCACCATCCCGCCCCCGAGGCCGAAGCAATAGAAGGTATAGAAGTCTGCCAGGGTAATTTGATCGCCGGCGGCATAAGGTGCACCAACAAACAAACGGTCAACCGCTTTCATACCTTTTGTAAGGTCTGCTTTCACTGCGGCTTTGGTTTCTTCTGATACCGGCTGCTTGAACAGCACTTCGGGCAGCAACCGCCGAGCGACCAACTCTACATCTAACTTTAGATGGCAAACCAGTTCCATAACTTTGGCCGCTTGCATAGCATCGCCGGGGAGCAAGGCGGGTTGCGGTTGCAGGCGTTCGAGGTAGTTCGCGATTGCGATCGATTCTGAGAGGTACACGCCATTCACTTCTATAGCAGGCATTTTGCCCATAGGCGACAACGTCAGAAAACCTTCCTCTTGACTAGGTGGTCTTTTGACCTCCTCGAAATCTAATCCTTTTTCGATTAGTAGCGCCTTGGTCAGACTGTAGTAGTTGCTCATGCGAAGGCCGTAGAGTTTGATCATGCCGCTGAATCTCCTGAATTTTGAGTGCATATCCCAGATTGGGACGCTGCATTATGGTCTTATCATGAAACCATAAAACACAGATCAGGCGCAAGCTCTGCAACGGCAACGGAATATCAGGGAGATCGCGTTACTAGGTTAGTAATACCGATCCAGACCATTCTGGCGCACCTGAAGCAACACGCACCATCAGATGCTGTGCGCCGGCGAAGGCCGGAGCAAGGGTCGCAAAACGATCTCTTTGCCAGCGAATTTATCGCTACACCAACAGAAAAGCACGTTGGCTATTCGCCCATCACCAGGTCAGCCAATAACCACCAACGCTGGTAGCGTTTAACTGCTACTCGTCCTGCGGTGCCACTCTTTGATAAAACAAGCAGGCAACCGGCTGATTCGATACTCAGACTTTTGCTCGAAAGTCCTGTTGTAAATCCTATCCTCCCGTAATTAGGGTATTTTTTTCGAAAGCTCCTTGTATAGCGGCTTCAGCGCATCGCTAGGTCGCTGATCATTTGCGTTGATTAGTCCGTCAATTAACATCGCCGCGAGGTTTTCTGCATATTTGATCGGTGACATTTCAACGCTAAAGACGTTCGTTGACAGGAAAACACTGTTCAACAGGCGATCCAAACTAAGACTGAGGGCTTTCAACCGTGTTCTGGGCAATTGATGATTCGTCGCATCGTCGAGCAGGCCAGACAAGGTGCCCACCCGCTTTTGTTCGACAAGAACTTTTAACTGATCGTCTACTTCCTGCATTGCGAACGAAATTTCCTGATCGCCGCGAAGCAAGCTAGCCGTTAATGGCATCTGCCTGCTCATCACCACCGCGACAACGATGTAGGTTCGCAATATATCTTTGGGTGATAGGTCCTCTCCAATGTGCTTGACCAACTGCTTAAGGTGATTCAGTTTTTCCAGTCCGATGGCATGCAGGACAATCTCGGCCTTGTTGCCGTAGTATAAGTAGATAGTACCCTTCGCAATAGCGGCTTGTTTGGCGATCGCATCAATGGTGGTCTTGCGGTAACCCAACTGAATAAAGAGCTCCGTCGCGGCAAAAAGAATCCGCCGCCGTTTTCCTCGCTGCTTATCGTCTTCTTCTGGCCACAAGAAGCCTGCTAGTTCGTCGCTAAATGATCTGAAAGTTAAAGTCTTCATATTGACCATTATAGTCTATTTGGTCATTTACACAAAAGAACGAACGCGGTAATCTGACGATCCAAACGTTTAATTATTCGGAACAGCTGTGTCTCTGTTAAGCCTAATTCTCTACATTTCACTGCAGATTCTCTTTATTCCCCTCGCGACAATTAGCGCGATTTATGTCGGCTACTGTCAAATAGGGGTAAGTAAAAAGCTGGGCGCATCCATGACAGCCATAGAAGTAATCAATGGCCGTTTGAGCACGCCGATCTTCGGTATCGACGCAGGATTCGACCGACCCAAAAGGACGCTATTTCCTTGGGAAGCTACCTATCGGGGCGTTCTTGCATACGTCTTGCATAGTTTTACGCACATCCGCTTCGGATAGATACAATGTTACCTGCTTGGGCGAGGTTGCATCTTGATGATATGACGATTAGTTTAAGGCAAATAATTTTCTAGCCGAGAAACGTAAAGTGTTTATCCACAGAGGTATCTTATGAAAGCAACAAACTTTGACTTTGATCCGGACGCACTCGGCCGAAAATACCAAGAAGAAAGAGACAAACGCGTCAGGGTTGACGGTAACGATCAATACCAAGAGGTCACAGGTGAGTTCGCCTACTTCGTTGAAGACCCCTACATTGCCAAAGAACTTCAGCGAGATGCCATTAGAGAGGAAGTAGAGGTCGTTATTATTGGCGGGGGGTTTGGCGGTATGCTCGCCGCGGCGAGACTCAGAGAAGTTGGCATCGACGATTTCAAAATTATTGAGAAAGGCGGCGACTTCGGCGGCACTTGGTACTGGAACCGTTATCCCGGTGCATCCTGTGACATAGAGTCTTATGTCTACTTCCCGCTGCTGGAAAAAACAGGTTTTGTGCCGAAACAAAAGTATACCAATGCCTCAGAAACACTCGAGTACTGCGATGTGATCGCTAAGCAATACAAGTTGCATGACAGCGCACTACTCCAGACTGAGGTGACTGCCACCGATTGGGATGAGACCCTGGGGCGATGGATTGTATCGACCAACCGTCAAGATACGATTAAAGCGCGCTATGTCGTTCATTCTAACGGCCCATTAAACAGACCTAAGCTACCGGCAATAAAAGGCATCAGCGACTTTAAAGGTCATACCTTTCATACTAGCAGATGGGATTATGACTATACCGGTGGAAACGCGTTCGGCGGCTTAGTCGGCCTGAAAAACAAACGTGTTGCCGTCATAGGCACCGGAGCGACCGCCGTGCAATGCGTTCCGCACTTAGGCGCGTCCGCAGAGCATCTTTACGTATTCCAACGCACTCCATCATCGATCGACGAACGGAATAACACACCGACCGACCCAAACTGGATGAAGACCCAAACCGAGGGTTGGCAAAACGAACGGCGACGCAATTTTGAATCAATAATGAGCGGTGCACCGGTAAAGGAGGATCTAGTCTCCGATGGTTGGACCGACGCGTTTAGACTGCTGTTCGGCAATCTAAAAGATAAGGCTCCCTCTAAACTTAGAGTAGCGATGTGGGCACTTACGTCTGTCGTATCGGGAGAGCGCTACAAGGTTGGCTTTAGGCAATATTTAACCAACAAAGTAACCGACTTCATGGACCTCGCCAGGTCGATGGAGTTAGCCGACTACGAGAAGATGGAAGGCGTGCGCGCCCGAGCAGACCGACTTGTTAACGATGAGAAAACAGCAGAAGCCCTAAAGCCGTACTATCGGCAGTTTTGCAAGCGTCCTTGCTTCCATGATGAGTACTTACCCACTTTCAATTTATCAAACGTCACCTTGGTGAATACCGATGGTAAGGGCGTCGATCAAATCACCTCTGAAGGGATTGTCTTTGAAGGGAAGGAATACAAGGTTGATTGTATTATCTTTGCCACCGGCTTCGAAGTGGGTACTGATTATTCACGAAGAGCGGGGTACCAGGTGAATGGTGTTAAGGGAAAATCGATTTCTGAAAAATGGGCAGATGGATTATCCACCTTTCACGGCATGCACACGCGAGGATTTCCAAACGCATTTTTCTTTGGCCCTGCTCAATCAGCGTTCACCGCCACCTATACCTACTCACTCGATGAGCAGAGCGTTCACCTTGCGCACATTTTGACTGTGGCGGCAAAGAAAGGCGCGAATCGAATAGAAGCCAGTGATGCCGCCGAAAAAAAGTGGGTTCAAACAATCATTCAAAAGGCGCGATTAACGGCCGACTTCCAACAAAAGTGTACACCCGGCTATTACAACAACGAAGGTAAGGTAAATGCCAAACCGCAAAACAACACCTACGGTGGGGGGCCAATTGAATTTTTTGCCCTGATGAAAAAATGGCGTTCAAACGACAACTTGAAAGGCTTGGAACTTCGTTAAAAACCTAACGCGCTAAACAGAGCCACTCTAGGCGCCCGTTCACTTAAAATGGCACAGGCAACTAAAAAATGCTGGCGACTAAAACAAGCAGGCAACCGGCTGATTCGATACTCAAACTTTCGCTCGAAAGTCCTGTTGTAAATCCCACCCTCCGTGAATTTGATACATATCTCTTCAGGAAACCTCCAGCATGCTAAGCGCAACCGAGTTCTACCCTACTGGCACACTACTCAACACCGTATTATGGATCGAAGCCGTTATCTATCTCGGAATTGGTGCCTATGAGCTTTTTGACGATTTCTTTGAAAAACCAAAGCCTTGGATGCGCCTGAATGATCGTATGAATGGTTGGATCATGTTTCAGCACAAGGTGGGGCATAAGATGCACGCGGGCTTGTGTTTCCTACTAGGCTTTGTTGCTTTAAATGGTGCTATTGAAGGCATGGTCACGCGGTTTGAGTTGGAGCTTATTTTCATCAGTTTTGCGGTCATCATGCCGGTGCTGTGGTCAACCTTTCTGCCGGGCAAACTCGGTGTCATTGTCATACTCACCAAACCGGAATTCTGGTTGCAGAGCATCATGTTTGTGTATTTCAGCGACTTGATTCGTCTGGAAATTCTGCTGCTGTGTATTGGATTGAACCTATGGGGCGTTATCGTGTATTTCCTACATACACGGAAGAACTATTTTTCGCCATATACTTACCAATCACTACGAAGGGATGCTGCTGAGGCTGAAGGAGAGGCGCGCGTCAAACAATTAGATAGAGTCGCGATGTATAACGACAAGGAAACGTCGACAACACAAGAATAATCCTGTTTCACACTCTTCGATTTGAACAAGATAGGATGTCTTCAAGGCAACAATCACTTTGCCGTTACTGTCCAGTGACAACCGGTAGCTGATTAACGAGCCAATGATGCTGTCCATGACATTTTCATTAAACCTGGCACTTGGTCATCAGACCTGGCACTTGGTCCTGACCCCTAAAATTTGATTCTAAGATTTGACAGCACAAAAAATATCAGTATTCTCACCGCTGTGAAAAATTCCTTTTCCCTCAATATATCTGCGCTGGTCCTAAGCCTCTTGCTGAGCCTGCCGGGCTTGGTGTTTGCTGATCACTCGCACGGGACGACGACCGAGGAAATCAATTGTGACCTCTGTAGTCACATCGGGGTCGCTTTACCCGATGAGAAAACAAGTGTCAGAATCGAGACAACGAAGCGACAAAAAATCGTAGCGAAGGCATCGTTTTCGCCCCTAAAGACTCGACTGCTTCGCCCACACCAAAGAGCCCCACCGCCCCTCCGCTAACTAATATCAATTGCGCTTCCTTAGCTGAGAGACAATGGGCATCTATAAACCCTTGTTCGGTCAGCAGTTCATTCGTGAACCTGCCGAAAACTCTCTCGTGCTACTTGACGCGCTCAGCCAAATTTAGCAGAGACGTTTATGAACACCTCAAAATCCATATTTTTATCAGTTACCACTTTTTGTTACACCGGCTTAGCTTTAGCCGATGACCGTCAGCAAGACCACCACGAGTCTCATTTTTACGAGGATGAAATTGTTGTCAGCGCACCTTTTCAAGGGTCTGAGGCCGAAACGGCCTTACCCATAAACCTGCTGACAGGAGAAATGCTTCAGCGCCAAGTCGAAGGTGAGATAGGCGCGACTTTAAGAAACCAAATTGGCATACACAACACCAGCTTTGGTCCTAGTGTAGGTCAAGCGGTTATTCGCGGCCAGTCAGGCAACAGAGTTCAGATCCTTCAAAATAGCGTTAACAATATCGATGCTTCGTCTGTAAGCCCCGACCATACGAATGGTGTTGAGCCTGCGTTAGCCTCTCGCATAGAAGTCATCAGAGGACCCGCTACCCTGCTTTATGGGAATGGCGCTATAGGAGGCATTGTTAACGTTATCGACGAACGGATTATAGAAGCCACCATAGAAAGGCCTGAGTTTATTATTGAACAACGTCATGACACCGTTAATGAAGGTAACTCAACGGTAGCAAAATTCAACGGCTCTTTTGGCTCGGTCAATCTTCACTTAGACGCCTTTAGCAGCGATAACAACGATGTAGAAGTAAAAGGCTTTGCGATCGATGAAGCAGCGCTTGAACTTCTGGAAGACGCGCATGACGGCGAGGGCCACGACGACGGGGAGCACGAGGAAGAAGAAATCACTAACTCAAAAGGCTATATCGCGAACTCTGACGCTGAGTCCAAGGGTTATACAGCAGGCACGTCCATTTCGGGTGATAAAGGTTTCATCGGTTTTTCTGTGTCATCAATGGATAACAACTACGGGTTACCAGGAGGCACCCACGGCAACCATGAGGAGGAACACGGCGAGGAACATGATGAAGAGCATGGCGAGGATCATGATGAGGAGCATGGCGAGGAAGAAGGCGAAGAGTTCGTACGAATAGACATGGAACAAACCCGCTACGATATTAGAGGCGAATATCGACCTGACGGTGGTTTTATAGAGCGCTTGCAGGCGAGCGTAAACTATACCGATTACGAGCACTCAGAGCTTGAGATAGAACCCGACGGGACCTCTGTCATAGGTACGCAGTTTAGCAACGAGGGTTATGCAGGTCGCGTTACGATTAACCACGCGCCGATAGGCCGGTTGAATGGAATCTGGGGCGCCCAATTTTCGAACACGGAGTTCAGCGCCAGCGGCGAAGAGGCCTTCATCCCCAAAACTGACAGCACCGGGATTGCAATATTTGCCATTGAACGTTTGAAGGCAGCGGGCATGCATTGGGAGTTTGGCTACCGTTATGAGTCAAGAGAAACAGATCCTGGTGGAAGTTGCGACCGCGATGAAGACACTAGGAGTCTTTCAGCCAGTGTTCTCTATGACCTCAATAAAGATAGCAATATCATGATTAGCCTGTCGAGTTCTCAAAGAGCACCGACCTTGGAGGAACGTTACTCTAACGTCAAAGCCAACGGCTGTGCTGCACCTTCGGATCCGGAAGAATTTGTGGCGCATGCAGCGACTGGACTGCTAGAAGTTGGCGATCCAGATCTTGGCAAAGAAGAGGCAACAAATATTGAACTCGGGTTTCGTCAGCATAACGGTCCTATCACAGGGGAATTTAGCGTTTTTTACAACGAGATTAAGGATTTCATCTATCTTGAGGACATTGGCGAATTTGAAGAACAAACCATCGCGTCTTATGTCGCTAAGGACGCCACGTTCTATGGAGCCGAAGGTCGGCTGACCTTTCAGGCGTTCCAAAGCGAACGCGGCGAGTTGGATATTTCCTTTCAAGGTGACCTAGTAAAAGCAAACTTAGACGATCGAGGCGATGTCCCGAGAATTCCACCCGCCCGTTTTGGTGTCGGTTTCTCATGGCATGCACCTGCTTGGTCAGCGGACCTGAAGATAACAAAAGTGCTGGATCAGAAGGACACGGGGATTGGGGAACTTAGAACAGACGGTTATACAATGCTTGACGCCTATGCTGACTACCATTTCAACCTGGGCAGCAGTGAACTGTTGATTTTTGCCAAGGGCAGCAACCTTCTGGATGAGGAAGTCAGAAACCACACATCGTTTTTAAAGAACTTCGCTCCAGAACCCGGTAGGGGTTTTCGTGTAGGCGTTCGATACACTTACTAACGGTGTTGATCTAATTATACTGCGGTTCATGGATAACCCCTTACGAAGGGCTATCGAGAGAAACTGGGCAAAAAGGAGTCAAAGGGCGAGTGGTTATTTTGACCAACCGCCCTTTTGGCTGCGCTCACCCTGTGACTCAAGGCCTTAGTCTGCCACCAGAGCTGTTTTCAAAAGATCAAAAAAGAACAAGAAACTTGCCCGTAAACCGGATTACTTTTTTAAAGGCATGCAACCCGCTAGTAAAAACTCGCAACCCGTTCGATGCTCCAAAGCCGGAGCCCCAATGACGGCCTAAGGAAGGACTCCACGGCCACACACAGGCCAATTAACGGGTAACCGCTTTACTAATTCCCTGATAGAAACGACCAGAAGGACAAACAGAGGCTGTCCTGCTTTCAAACCCATGTCAGACATCAACAACGCCAAAGGAAGATCACTTTGGCGAAACTGCGTTGCGTACTCAGATTAGCTCTCTAAAACCCCTGTTATAATGCTTATCTTCACGGGCTACCTCACTCAACGAATTTTGGATTTCGACACTGCGCCCCTGGACCTGGGGTGATTCTTAACTTAATCGTTTTGCAATCTTAATCCCCTCCACTTTCTGACCCGGCTCATCAGAAGTCGCTTTCTGCGGTGCGGCTTAAGGTTCAGCAATCGTACTTCTAGATAGCAGGTCTCCTATGTTGGCACGCGTTGGTGCAGTAATATCTATTGGGTTAGTCCGCGTAACTCATTAAAGGCTGAAGCCGCCGAGCTAGCCGATCGAATTACGTTGCTGCGTGACGAAGACAATCATACTGTTATTTACCCCGCTCACTTTCACAAGGCGTTTCGCAGATACCTCAGATTGGAAAGACCGTCAGTCGATCAGGATTTTCAGTTTTTAACAACGGAGGACTTTGACTTTTTTGGATAGCGACTACCAAACTCCCTAAATTCCCGTGAAATGCAAGCGCTGCAGATGGCAGAAGAGAATCGTTATGACCGCCGGTATTCGCGAGCTCTGGCAGCATTAGACCGGTTTAATGGCTGCTGGTATTCAAAATGACCACCCATAATTTAAAGCCACGCCAGAGGCCTGCCAGAGCCACGCCAGAGCCACGCCGGAGGCCACGCCAGAGCCACGCCAGAGGCCACGCCACAGGCCACGCCAGATACGTCTCCAGGCTTTCGCCCGAAAACCCCTTCTATTGCGCCTATCCTTGGGCGCGATAGCCGATAGTGCCGAGAGATTTCTCGTCGAATCGCTCCTGAACCTGTTATTCCTATTCGATAGCTGCGTATAAGTATGGCAACGAGATATCCATTCGGTAGTCCACCGTCGAATGGTTATCCGAGAATTCTTCATACCGATGATCAATGCCTAGCGACTGGAGCTTCCTGTTAAGTTGCCTAGCGCCATAGACCAGGTTGTACTGATCTTTGGAGCCACAATCTATAAATAATCCCTTTAGGCTTTTTAGGTTCTGTTGCGCCTCGGTGTGATCGACCATCCTGACAGGGTCCCAGGCAAGCCAGTTACGCCAGCGTTCCTCTATTATTTCACAGGTGTCGTTAGTCACTGGCAGTCGAATGCCATAGGGAGCGTCAGGATCAGGGTCATAACTTGCTGCCATGGCTAGCATCATCAGATGATGAAACTCTGAGCCATGCACCTTCTTGGCCCTGTGGATTTTTTCAATGTAGGTACGAATGTTAAAACCAACATTTGAGAGCGCACGAAGGACGCCAGGAAAGTCTCCTCGATAACACAACTCGAAGTCCAGATCTCCGGAATGACAGGCGATAGCAGCCCAGGTGTCTGCGCGACGTAAACCATGAACCAGCGATCCATAGCCACCGGACGATTTACCGAAGATAGCTCGATGGTCACGGCCTTGCCTGATTCTAAATTGATTCTCTAACTCCGGAACCATTTCATCGCACAGAAAATCCTCCCAGTTACCCATCGCTGCTGAGTTAATGTATTGGTTGCCGCCAAGGGACGTAAAACAATCGGGAAACGCCACGATAACCGGCCCCATCGCACCGTTTGCAATTAATCTGTCTAATTGTTGTGGTACGTTTTCCTGAAAGGCTTTCCACCCAACATGACCAAAGCCGCTACCAGTGAACCCGACAATATCAACCATCAGCGGGTAGTCGTCTGTCGTTTGGTCATAACCTTCCGGCAGATATACCGCGACGCTGCGGTCTGTCGGGTCTCCCAGCAGGTTGTTTTTCAGCGCTTCAGAATGTACCTCAATGACCTCAATTCTGCCTTTGGGTCTCGCAAAGGGATGTTTTGGCAATTTTTACTCCTTAATCGAATCGTTGGTGTAGTGCATCGTGTACATCAGCAAGCTGCTCAACAAGCTCTTCTACCGAGCGCGCCCCAGCTTGAAAGATAGCCGTCATATTGATCGCCATCCATTCGAAACCAAACCCCTGGATTCGTTCTGCCGCGGCAAAGATCCTATCCTTGTCGGCATAAAAACCCTTACCCGCATCATCACGTGGCGGTGTGTCCAGCATCATCTGGAATCCAATGTGACTGGCATCTCGACCGGCAGCTTCCGCGTATGCAAGAATCTTTGATTTTGACGCAACAACCTGTTCGTCTCGCATCTGAGAGGTCGCCAGCCAGCCATCGCCCAGTTCACCAGTCCTCTTGATCGCGGCATCTGCAGACCCGCCAATCCAGATGGGTAGTGCCCCACCCTGTGGCGGTTTCGGTTCCATGGCAATCGCTTCAAACTGGTAGAAGTCAGTATTCGCACTAACGCTTTCTTCCGACCAGTATCGTCGAAGCAACTGGATTGCTTCATCCATACGCCGGCCGCGATTGCTAAAGGTCTCCCCAAGGGCTTCGTATTCAGACTCCTGCCAGCCAACACCGACACCTAGTCTGACCCGGCCAGCTGAAAGAGTATCAAGTGTGCTGACCTGTTTTGCGGTTAGCGTGGGATTTCGCTGAGGTAGCACCAGAACCTCGGTACCAAGACCGATGTGATCCGTTGCCGCGGCAATAAACGACAACATAACGATCGCTTCCATTATTGGCATCTGCGGCGGGTACATCGGCGCTGCACGTGTGTCAGTGGGATAACCCATCACCACATGGTCAAACATGTCCAGTTGATCAAAGCCTATTTGCTCAACTGCCTGCGCTAACTTGATGACGCCCTCCGGGCCCCATTTATAACTCACGGAGGGAAACTCTACCGATAACTTCATTTCAACAATCCAGCCTGACTTAATCTTCTAGCATACCAAACTCCCAATTTGGTGATATTGTGAATTGCTATCCTCATAAAAAACCCTAAAAAAGGACATGATTATGCTGAGCCTATCCATCCCCGAACACGTAGAACCCATCCGCCAAAAAGTCCTGCATTTTATCGAGCAGGAGATTTATCCGGTCGAGGCAGAACTTTTGGCTGACAAGGTCAGCAGTCGAAACGGAAACGTCATGAAAGGCCTCATGCAAAAGGCTAAAGACCAGGGATTATGGGCCCTGGGTCACCCGGAAGAAATCGGCGGTGGTGGCCTGCCTTTCATGGACTATGTGTTCGTGAATGAGGTGGTCGGTCGTTCAGAAATCGCCACAGTCGCCCTCGGCACCCATTCGCTGCAGGACTCGATCATGCTGCACCGATACGCAAATGATAAGTGGCGGAACAAATACCTGGAACCCCTGGTTGCCGGTGAAGTATTTCCAAGTTTTGGCATGACTGAGCCTGATGTTGCAAGTTCAGATCCGACACAACTTCAAACCCGGGCAGAACTTGACGGTGATGAATGGGTAATAAATGGCCGGAAGTGGTTCACCTCTGGCGCTGGAAACGCCGCCTATACTACTGCTATGGTTCGAACAGAGTTTGATGTCCCTGACCACGCCGCTTTCTCGATGATCGTCGTGCCGACCGACACCCCCGGATACAACATTATTCGAGACGTGAAAGTCATGGGCCAGGCAGATGGTCACTACGAGGTCGCCTATGACAACGTTCGTGTGCCCAAGGAAAACTTGCTTGGCCCCCGTGGCCAAGGGTTCAAGATAGCCCAGGACAGACTTGGCCCCGGAAGAATCTTTCACTGCATGCGGTGGCTCGGCCAAGCACAGCGGGCATTCGATCTCATGTGCGACCGGGCAAACAACCGTGTTGCCTTCGGCAAAAACCTTGGTGAACACCAGCAGATACAAAAGTTTATTTTCGACACCGCTGCGGAAATCCAGGCATCAAGGCTCCTAACCCTGCATGCTGCACAAAAAATAGATCAGGGCGACGAGGCCAGGATCGAGATTGGTTTGATCAAGGTGTTCGGTGCAAAAATGCTACACAACTCCATTGACCGTGCGATACAGGTTCACGGCGCACTGGGCGTAACGGAAGATACACCGCTTGAGCGTATGTATCGGCATGCCCGATATGCTCGGATTTACGACGGCGCCGATGAAGTCCATGTCATGACCACAGCCAGACGTATTCTCCGGGTCTATAACGACGGTGCAAAATTCGACTTCGGCCTGCGGTAGGAATGCACAGGCAAGAGGCATCAGCCGTCAGGTTTTGTTTCTCTTGTCACTCGCCTTTTGCCGCCATTGCATTCTATCGGCTGCGGCGTTCTCCGCTGTTCAATGACGTGAAGTTCAACCTTATGCCTCTAAGGCCAGAGAATATCTTTACCGGGCATAGGGACAAGACAACGGGTAGCCTGTTCAAGCTCACGTATATTTTCAGATGCGGCACGGCAGGCAGAGGAGGCTGGCCTTTTATGCGCAGGAAAAAGGCGAATAAATATTCTGGGAAAATGACACCTGCCTTTCCTGCACAAAGATCACCATCTCATGGGCGCTCTCGCTGATTATCAAGGACAGTTTGCGGGTGGTTTAGACCTCGCGGTGTTAACGACAATAACTTCCACGTCACTAACACCGCTCAGCCCTAATACATCGCGACTTCCGCTAGAGGTCCAAAGGACGATAGTACTCACGCCCCTCGCTAACGTAATCCCCCATTAACCGCATAAACGTTTCACCGGCAGATCCTTCCTCTGTCAGGGTTAGGTTCTGGCGAATAAAGTTAACGCTGTCGGGATTCAACTCCCGGGCCATTTGCCAATAGGATTCGGCCTTTTCTTTTTGTCCGTGGCCACGAAACAGATTCCCAAGACGAAAAGCAGCATCGGCTTTTAACTGATCAAAGCTGTGTTCGCGAATATTACCGGTCACCGCCTCTGCAGACTGAACAAACTCGCTGTCCGCTCCTTTAGCTACCCAGTCCTTCAACGCGGGCGTGTAAACATCATTACCAAAAGTTATAGCTTGCTCACCTTCTCCGATTGCGTGGGTCTTGGAATAGGTGCCCTCGTCAATTCGAACGACCCTGCCCTCTTCATCTATCCAGGCAGACGAGGGAACGTTTACAAAGTTAAACGCGCTACTGATAATGTGATCTACATCCACAACTTGGATGTAGGTTGGGTTAACCGCGTCAAAAATTGGACCGGCTACTGCTTCACCGCCAACGTCCTCGGCCGCACAGATAATGACAAAATTAGGATCGTTGATTTCTTCATAGACTTGTTGCCACACGGGCACATCAAGAAAGCATCCTCACCACGATGACCACGTCACGATCAACGCTTTTTTACCCTTAAGGTCTGCCATTCTAACCACATTGCCTTTCCGGTCCGTGACTTCGAATTCCGGCGCCATGGCATCCACCAACATGTTTCGACGTTTGGCAGGTATCTCGGCAAAACTCCACACACCAGCCTCACGATCGACCACATACGGCTGCTCCAGCAGGTCAGCGAAGGCCGTTAAATCAAACCACTGCTCACCCTCACGCGTCAGTAACAGCTCGTCATTTAGCGGGATGCACATGTCTGCGTAGCAGGCGCCTTCTGGCTTCAATTCAAATCCGTTAATGCGCCCAAGGTCTTCCGGCTTAATCAAAAGATTGTCGTCGCCCTCTGTCTCAGAAAGGGTAATAGTCCTGCCCTGATACAGCACTGTGGCACTGCCATTTGGATGTATGGGTGTTTCTTGAAACGGGTGTCGAAGCTCCGGGTATGCCATGAAGGCTTCAGCCATGTGCGTTCTCCTTATCCAGAATTAATGGGTGTTAGGTTAAATGTTCCACCACATATTACGTTACTTTGACGGCTTTGACCCAAACTCAACCATAAAAACACAGGTAGGCAGTATCAACTGGGACCTGCAACTGAAACTTACTATCACCCGGCACATGAAACTCAGCGCCCGCTTTAAATGATTGCCAATCGCTGTCCCCGGATAACTTGACGTTCAATTCACCCACCACCACCCGCATCAGTTCCGGCGCGCCTGTACCAAATTCATATTCTCCTTTCGCCATGACGCCTACTGTGGCTGGCTTTTCATGGCCCTGTAATGCCAAAGACTGAACATTGCCGTTGAAGTATGCATTGTGCGTGATCATGGATTGAACTCCTGTTCGTTTTGACTGCCACCAAACTCAGACACCGAGTTGGCAAACATCCTGATTAAAGGGTTTTCTACCACCCATCAGATCGACACCAATGGGCAATATTATGTGCAGTTGAGTTGCCGCTACTTGCCAACATTTCCGTCTCACTTGATGGCTTAACCATTATATTGCAGCGTTTGTTACTCACGCTCCATACGATTAAATCAAAAAAACATGGCCTTGTTACGCAGCGTGTTTTTTTGACTTTCCCGGGGCCCGAGAAAACCTGCTAACTAAAAGTTCGACAATATGGCGAGAAATACTAACACTCGACGAAAACCCCGGTCCGAAAACCGGGATCTGCAAATCAACTAATCATCTATCGTGATCAGCCATCCAGAGAGGCAAAATTCTTACCTTCGCTGACCAACTTCTTAAGCAGACTAGACGGTTTCCAAACGTCGTCACCGGTTTCCTCAAAAAACCGCTCCATATCTATCAACACATTGTCCAATCCCTGTGTGTCTGCGAACCACATCGGGCCACCCACATGCGTAGGGAACCCGTATCCGTTGACGTAGACAGTATCGATGTCTCCCGCGCGCAGGGCGTGACCCTCTTCCAGTAACTTTGCACCGATGTTTACCAACGGATACATACAGCGCTTCAAAATTTCGTCATCAGAAAAATCTCGGCGCACGTAGCCTAGTTCTTCAGACACTTTGGCGATGACTGCATCTGCTTCGGGATCCGGACGGGGTGTTCTGTCGCCTTCTTCATACTGGTAGTAGCCTTTGCCATTCTTCTGACCGTAACGGCCCAATTCGCAAAGTTCATCCGGGATTCTCGCAGTCACTTCATTGGAGCCACCCATCATCTTTCGAGCGCGCCATCCCAGGTCAAGACCGACCATATCGTTCATCGTAAATGGGCCCATGGCCAGACCAAAGTCAAAGATCACCTTGTCTACCTGCGCTGGCGTTGCACCTTCCAAAATCATCGTTGCTGCCTGACGTGTGTATCCCCCCAGCATCCTGTTGCCGATGAAACCAGGGCAGTTCCCTGCCATCACAGAGACCTTTCCTAAACGCTTGCCAAGCGCCATAGCGGTACCAAGCACCACGGGCGATGAATCCTTTCCACGAACAACCTCCAGGAGTCGCATCACGTTTGCGGGACTAAAGAAATGCATTCCACATACGAATTCGGGTCTATCTGTCATCCCGGCAATCGCGTCCACGTCAAGCCCTGAAGTGTTTGTTGCAAGCAGAGCGCCCTGCTTCATGACTTTGTCGAGCCGTCCGAATATCTCTTTCTTCAAATCGAGGTTTTCATAAACAGCCTCAATCACGATATCCCCGTCACCAAGGTCATCAAAATTTTCAGTAGGAATAATCAGCGACATCCGCTTATCCATCTCTTCCTGTGTCAGCCTTCCCTTGGAAACAGTCCTGGCGTAGTTGCCCTCGATCACCTTTATGCCACGCGCAAGATTCTCAGGTTCGTTATCATGAACCCGCACGGGTATACCCGCGTTGGCAAAACACATGGCAATGCCGCCACCCATTGTGCCCGCGCCGATGACTGAGCCCTTTTTAATGTCCAGCAACGGCACATCTTTAGGCAGGCCCGGGATCTTATTCGCCGCGCGTTCAGCAAAGAATATGTGTATCAGCGCTTCACGCTGCGGATCAGACATACATTCCGCAAACCTCGCGCGCTCGACCGCCATACCCTCGTCAAAGCTCTCTGCATTCACTGCAGCTTCAATACATTGCAGGATCTGCGCTGGTGCAAACTGCCCGCGGTGAGTCTTATCCAGATTGGCAGCGAATTTTTCGAATAGCGCCGTATTGCCCCGGTCAGCTAAAATCTTGTCCTCAAGATCGCGAATCTTTCGTGTCGCGCCACCAGCGTCAATGATTTCCTGCGCATAGGCAATTGCGTCTTCAACGATGTCACCACTAGCAACCCTATCGACGATACCCATGGTTAACGCATCAGGCGCCATGATTGGGTTACCGGAAACAATTGCCTGAACCGCCGCTTCTGCGCCAATCAGTCTCGGTAATCGCTGAGTACCACCAGCACCGGGCAGTAAACCCAGTTTTACTTCCGGTAAACCAACTGGTGCTGTCGGTGCGGCAATTCTGTAATCACAGCAAAGCGCCACTTCCAGCCCGCCGCCAAATGCCGTGCCGTTAATAGCGGCGATGATAGGTTTGGTGCTGCCTTCCATCTTGTTCAGTGCTTCACCCAAGCTCACGCCCTCGGTTGCAGCAGCGCCAAATTCGCTGATGTCAGCCCCGGCAATAAACGCTCTGTGCAGCCCCGTCAAAACGATAGCCTCTATCGCATCATCAGCCAAGGCGCTGGTTACGCCATCAAAGAGCCCCTGCCGGACACCGGATGACAATGGGTTTACGGGTGGATTATCAATGCTGAGGAGCGCGATGTTGCCACGAGTTTCGTAATGGACAGTGCCTTTCATTGGATTTTATCTCGTTCAAATTGCGCGAGTATATCGCAGTTCGTCCGAGAGTACGCTGCTCGAATTTATACACACTCGAATTCCTACCGCTTGTCTATCGCCGATAGAAGGTGGTGCTTAATTTGGTACTATTGCACTCCGAAACGTCCTCAGTAATTAAAGTGGCAAATAAAAACCCAGCCCTGGTTCCTCCCGAAAAGATACTTCCGGCGCTAATTCACCACTATTCGCTAGAGAACCCGGCGGCCCCTGCTGCAGATACAGCTTACCTGATCGACCTGTTGCCGAAACTCCCTTCGCTTACTGCCGAAGATCGCCTTGATACGCTCGCAGCTCAACTGAGGACCCGTGAGCCCGGCGCCGTGTTCTCGAAAGATGATATGGCGGTGATCGCTTTCGTTGATCAAGCTGTGACCGAGATCCTTGCCAGAACTGATCTAGACTTCAAGGTCGAATCTTTTATCAGGAACATTGCTCCACGGATTGCGGCAGTTGGACTCAGGAAAGATATTAACGCCGTAACAGACCCGAACGAACTGTTCGACCTGATGGACCTGATCATTGATGAGTGCATCGGATGGAGTGAGGACCTGGGCTTTCTTGGGCATCAGTTTATGGAAAAGGTGAGCGCAACAATTCATGACTATTCACATAATCATCTTTCCACAAAGCGATGTATCAAGGCATTAAAGGCTGTCTTCAAAAAAGAAATGCCGCTGTTTAAGCGACTTGAAAAGAAACTCTGTGAGCGCGAACTCAACGTACTTTCCGGCAAGAAAGGTGAGTTCATCAGCGCTGAGGCCCTGAACAATGCGATGACTGGCAATCAACTGCCACTGTTTATTATCTTTATGTTGCAAGGACCCTGGTACGAGTTCCTGCAGGACGTCTACGTTCATTTTGGCGGTAACAAGTCCAAAGAATGGCAGAATGTTCTGAAATTGACGGATGCCATCGTATGGTCATTGCAGCCGGGTAACGACAGCAAAAAAAGAGCTGACCTGATTCAAAGTGTTCCTGCCAGCATCAAGTCATTCTGCAAGAATGCTCACTTTGACACCAAACTTGTGATCTCTGCACTTGCGGACCTGGAGGCAGAGTACGCATCAATTAATGCCGGCGATCCGTCCGACGGCTGCGATTTTCGCTTGCTGGAAACAGACGACTTCATGGCTGCAGTCGTGCAGGAGGCATCAAGAAAAACGGTCGACCAAATAAAAAAAATACCTCTTGGGCAGTGGTTCCTTTACGACGACCCCGCTGAACCAGAAGAAAAAGTCGCACGGATAAAACTCATCCTGAACTGGACAGAAACAGAACAACTTTTGCTGACCAACCACAACCGCCGAAAAGTAGTGCATATGTCTTACGGCGAAATGATGAATCACCTCAATTCCTGCGTACTCAGAAAATTAAACCCCATTAAATCTTCCTCTGATACATTCAAAGACCATCTGTTCACTGTGTTGAAGGCCGTCAGTGACCAGAACAAAAAAGAGAAGCAGATAGAAGTTCAACAGGAACGCCTTGTTGTCTCACAGGAATATTCACACCAGCGAAAAGAAGACCTGGGCAAAGAGCTAGTGCTGCTGAGGCAGCAGGCAGGGAGGAAGAAAAAGCGGGCGATGGTTTTGCGCCACAAGATCCAGAAGAAATACGATGCCGCAGAAGCAACTATAAGATCCCTGAAACCCGATGCCTGGGTAACGCTTTCTATCATGGAAGGCACCCAAACACCCTGTAAACTGATCGCAATCATCGCATCCAGCCAGACCTACATCTTCGCAAACAGGGCCGGATTAAAGGTCGCTGAGTACACCGCAAGTCAGCTGGCACACATGATCGTCACGGAAAACAGTGAGATCCTGGACACCAGAGCAGAATTTGAAAACGCACTGGCAGCTATTGTCTCCGGACTACGTGACGACAGGTCCAAGAGTTACGAAGAGCTAACCGGTGACTCATCCTAGCGTTAGCTTCATTTAGAAACCCCCTATCCACAGCACCTATTTGTAGGCATCTCTTTGATTACCGACAATATTACGTTCGATAAACTTATGTCTGATATAGACCTGCAGATCGAGGTACTCAACGCAATCGCTGCAGACAACCCCATTCTCAATGAGCAACTGCGACTGCTGCTCGAATCCCGTGAGATGATGTTCTTTCAGGAAATGGAAATGCAAAGGTTAGAGGGTTTAATAGACCAGGATGAACTGATGGAGCACACCGCCTTAATCGATCAGCAAACTGATGACCTCTGATTACCCATATTTTCAAATGACAAAAATATTTTCAAAAGACAAAAATAGGGGTAGCGGCAGAGCCAAGCGCGCTTTCTAAAGGGAAACAGGATTACCGACATTAAAAACGCCGGCATCATACGTAACGCCGTCCTCTCGTTCGACGTCTGGCGGAAACGCTCGTCTTTTCTTTGCGAAATAGCGCTGCCGGAAGTCACCCTCAGAAGCTCTGTTATAAGTCGCGTACAACGCCCTGCGGCTCACATCGCTAAGGTTGGGTGCAGAGCGATGGGGAACATATGAATCAAAAAGTACAAGATCACCTGGGGCAGTCTCGATAGGCTCCCATTGAAAGCCCGCAACCGCACTATCAGACAAGGTAAGATCTTCATTCATTTCGAGCGACTCATTTAGCCTCGATGTCTTTGCAATTTCCAGGCAGCCATTGTCTGTTGTGCCATGGTCAATACTCAACATCATGGTGACATGAAACCGTTGCCCGAAGGTGGTGAATGCTGGTGCATCCTGATGGGCAGAAAAGCCCTGGCCCCTCGGCAGTTTAAAGTTTACTTTTTCCTTGAATAGTACCGCTCGTTCCTTGATTAGCAACGACAGCAGATTCAGGTTTGCATTCCCCTGCAGCAACTCTGCGTAAACGGGTTCATATTGCAAAAAATTTTCGATTCGGCACAGGGTACGCGGCTGACCACTGGCTCCCTCAAAATATTTCATCCACTTACCCGGCACTTCCGGTCTTGCCTGCAAGTCATCAGTCGCTGATGTGATTGATACCATCTCACCTTCACTGTACCAACTTTTGATACGCAGCCAACCAAAGCGGTCCCAGTGATCCAGTTGCGCATCAGAAACAGGCTCTCGGCAATGACGCGTCAACATCGCACGATAAAATTCGAGATTTGGCCTGTCGGCTTTCTGTTCTTTTGCTGCCTCATCCCAAGCACGAAGGCGCAATGCATCCCTGAACACGGGGCTGGCTTTAAAGCCGGATACCTCACGATCGCTCATCGGGCCGCCCTGATATTCCAGTGTCTTCCTGCTGGCCACCGACAACCTTGTCATGTATCCCGCCGTGGTCACTGCGAGGTAGCGTTTCGCGTCGACATGGGCGCCTACCAACGCCGCGATTTCCGGTAGCAAACCGATCGAGACCAAATATTCGGCACCCAACCTGTCGTGTTCTCGGGCACCCAGGCCTTCCATCTGCAAAGCCTTTGGGTTGCACCAGTGACCAACGTCGTGAAGCAGCGCCGCCAGCACCATTTGCTCACCGGCACCCGCCTTAATGGCAAGACCCGCAGCCTGTAATCCATGTTCGAGTTGGCTTACGGGCTCGCCGACATAACCCACTTCTGCAAGGTTCTCGAGGGACTTCAACAGTGTAGTAATACTCATGAGGGTATTTTACACAACCCACAGCCATCAACGATGAGTTCCAGCGGCAACGCGAATTATCTGACTTTCTGTCCGTCAGGAACCAAGGTATTCTTAATTTGCCTTAAACAATCCGCCGGGAAGCGAAGCGTTATGAGCCAGAAAATTGATCAGTTCCTGAGTGCTCAAAATGTCCCTGGCGTTGTTGCTCTAGGGACAACGGCAACGAATACCGTTTACGAAGGCGCTTTCGGTATGACCAATACCGAGACAAAAAGCGCGATCAACATCAACACCCCTCATGCCATCATGTCGATGACGAAACCTATTACGTCTTTCGCCATCATGCAGTTGGTGGAGTCAGGCAAAATCGACCTTGATGCACCCGCCACGGATTACATTTCTAGATATCAAGGCCTGGTTGTATTGGATCAGGTTAACCTGGCAAACAAGTCATATACCACCGGGGCACTTGAAAGGAATTTCTCGATCCGCCACCTGCTCACCCATACCGCTGGGTTTGGTTATACCTTTTGCAATGACACACTTTATGGCCTTCGACCGGCAGCAGAAAAAGACGATTTCCCCCTGTTACATCAGCCTGGAGAGCTCTGGAGCTATGGCATTGCCACCAGGATTCTAGGAGAAATCGTAGCCAAGGTAACCGGCAAAGATCTTGGCAAGGCGCTAAAGCAAATGATCTTCGATCCACTGGAGATGAGGGCCACTGGTTTCGACACGAAGGAAAATCAGGCCTATCCTCACCATAGAAGCGAAAACGGCTGGACGCCCGCCAAACACTTTCCCAGTATTCCATTGGGTGACGGAGGGCTGATCTCAACAGTAAGGGACTACGGAAAATTCTTACGCTGTCTGCTGCAAAAGGGTGTTCCGCTCCTCCGTGAAACAACCTACCAATTAATGGTGACTAACCAGATTGGGGCGCTGACGATACAAACGCAACCGGCCGCAAACAAGGCTTTGACCCATCCGTTTCCAAAAGGTGCCGGTGTTGACAAATGGGGGCTGGGTTTCCAAATTCACACGACCCAGAATGAAGGTATGCGAAGCCCGGGTAGCTATAGCTGGTGCGGCCTGCTTAACACCTATTTCTGGGGTGACCCTGTCAGGCAGGTCGGGGGTATTGTGTTAATGCAGGCTTTGCCATTTTATGAACAGGTGTGCCTAGACACCCTTGATGGGTTTGAACGCCGCTTCTATGAGCTTGTCGACTAGCGCAGGTGCTCAACCCAGAAACGTGTGCCACCGGCGACACCTATTGGCATTAGTATCAGGTTCACAATAGGCACCGTTAACAGCAGATAGGCAGGCAATCCGAACATCAGAGCATCGAACCGCCTTGCACTCATACGTGAGCGCAAGGCTGCAAATGAAACATCGTTATTGTCAGCAGCGTAGTCTGCGTAATGGATAGACATCATCCAAGCCCCGAACAATACCCAAAGAAGCGGCGCGACCATGTTGATAACCGGAATAATGGTGATCAACAGCAAGCCTAGCAACCTGGGTAATATATAGCGTAATTTAGCCAGCTCTCTTGCAACCGAGCGCGGCAATATTAACCAAGGGGATACGCTAGACTCTGGCGCAGAACCGGTCAGCACCTGCTCCACTTTCATCGACAGGATCGCATTAAAAGGCGAGGCAATGATGTTCGCCACAAACGTAAAAATAAAAAGAAGGAGTACCAGCAGCACAATCAGCGAAATGCCCCAAACCAGCCAGTACAGGGCGAACATCCAGCTAGGAAACCAGGACATGATGACGGCAACCCAGTCGTCGAAGCGGGAATAGGACAACATCACCAACACGGTCAGCACCGCTGCGTTAATAAGACACGGAACAATGAAATATCGCCGCAAACCGGAACGGCGGATTAGTTGGAAACCATCAAAGAAACATTCAAGACCAGTCATCGTACTTGTCGGTAATCATCTCTCTTGGGCAGGCTGAAAATTGGCCTGCCAGTCATTTTAAACAACGCATGGCAAACCGCAGATGGGAATACCGTCACCATTAAATCAAGCTTGACCGGCAATTCCTGGTTCAACGGCTATCGGATGCCTTCCCAGGCTTTGAGCCTTGGCAATTCTCCATTGTCCACAAGAGATGAAGCGTTATCAAAATGCTTTACGGTTCTTGTCTCAAGGTCGTATTTAGGCCAGTCTGGTTCCTTGCCTTGAATAAAGCTGGTCCAGACACCATGCATCTCATCCGAAACAGCTTGGGGCAACGCCCCTTCGCCGATAAAGCCATCAACGCCTGGAGAGGTCAGCGTATTGAAAACAAAGGGTATTTCCAGCGCATGGGTCGCTTTTAGAAGCGCGTTCCTGGATTCCCAGTCAAACTGGTACATCCAGGTGTCTGCACCCATGGCAACCCGATCTTCGACATGACGAATCGCTGGAATTTTGAAGGTGAAGTCCGTGCCTAACTCAATCGCGAGTTCAGTTTCTGTGGCGCCGGGCAATATTTCCCGATAAGCGTCGACCAGGGATTTTCTTCCGTAGGCCTCGGCCTGGCGCAGAAGTCTTTCCGACGAGATTTTCTCTGTCACAAAAAGCGTATTTTCATCCTTATTAGTTCCTGTCAGCACGGGAACACTCGCACCCACCCCTGACCGGATCGATTCGCGAAGCGGAATTGGCAGCACTTCATTTTGTTCAACCGGATAAAATGCCTGCACGCCACTGCCTATATTCATCTGGTTATAGCGCTCATCCGCCCGAGCTTGTGCCTTTAGTAGGTCCAGGGCACTTGCCGACTTCAGCTCAGCAATAGATTCGACACCAAGCTCGTCCATCAACAAATCTGCAACCACCTTCCCGACTTCATCTGTCAGCGTGTGGTGCGTCGCCCCGCTTTGTGGGATCGCGCGATGAAACAGCCCCTGCGCCTGCTCGCAGCCGAGTAACGTTGCAACCGAAAAGCCCCCTGCGGATTCGCCCGCAATGGTGACCTTCGATGGATCACCCCCGAAACCTGAAATGTTGTCCCTTACCCATTCCAGCGCTTTGATCTGATCGCAGATGCCATTAATACCAGAGGTCGCATAATCATCGCCAAATCTGGATAAGTCAGTGAAACCCAGCGCGCCCAACCTGTAGTTGATCGAAACGACAACGATGTCCCCGTTTAGCGCAAAACTGATGCCGTTGTACCATGGCACTGCACCCTGACCTGACCGGTATGCCCCCCCATGAATCCAAACCAGCACAGGCCGCTTTTGCTGGTCGACCCCTGGTGTGCAGACATTCAGGAAGAGACAATCTTCATTCCAGTTAACGGGTACAGCGTCAGTCATGCCTCCCGAAGGCAACTGCGGGGCAGCTGGCCCGAACCGTGTTGCATCACGAATATCATCCCAGGATGCCGGGGAAACCGGTCGCTTAAACCGCCGATCCCCAACCGGGGGTTCGGCATACGGAATGCCATTAAACAACAGGACCCCATTTTTTGCCCGCCCAAGAACAAGACCATTTTGTGTTGAAGTAATTGGAGATTGCTGTTCTTTTATCGACATAAGCGTTACTTTTACCTTTGCTGAATTTATGCGAACGACCTCGATTGTATGGCCTCTGACTCAATGAAACAAATTCCAAGCATCAGTCTTCGTGAACTGAAGACGAATAACAGTGAAACCATCGAAAGTCTTGCGGATGCCTGCAGGTACTGGGGGTTTTTTCGGCTGGTTGAGCTGGACCTTGAGAAGGGAGTAACGGACAAGTTGCTGGCAGCAATGAAAGTATTTTTTGAGCTGCCTCACGAAGAAAAGAAACAACTATCACGAACAGAGAAAAACTCGTGGGGCTACTTCGATAAAGAGCTCACGAAGAACAAGCAGGACTGGAAAGAAATTTTTGACCTTAGCGTGGACCAAACTGGTCCACATGATCAAAGTCAAACCCCCTGGCCTGAAAAACTACCGGCGTTTCGTGACACGATGCTTCAATGGCACCACCTGTGCGAAACGCTCAGCCTGACATTGCTCGAATCCATTATGCAGTCCCTTCGACTACCCGAGACTTCATTAGCGCAACATTTCACACACGATAATTCCAGTTTCCTTCGGCTGAACCACTATCCCGTTTGCGAAGCGCCCGCAGCCCCGGGAGAAGATTTTCCTACCGAGGGACACCTGGGTATTTACCACCACACGGACGCTGGCGCGGTAACGGTGTTGCTGCAGGATGAAGTCTCCGGCCTGCAGGTACGTCATAACGACACCTGGACCACCATTGCCAACGAGAATGACAGTCTGATTATCAATGTCGGTGACCTTGTCCAGGTATGGTCCAACGATCGCTACAAGGCACCGTTACACCGTGTTCTGGCTAACCGCCAACAAGACCGCTTTAGCGCGGCTTTCTTTATGAACCCTGGTTTTTCTACTCATTGCGTTCCACAAACTAACGATAGGCCGCTCTATCGGCCCGTAAACTGGGGTGAGTTCCGGTCTGCAAGATCGGCGGGTGATTACGCGAACATCGGGGACGAAATACAAATCAGCGATTATCGAATCTAACGTTAAGTAACGGGTCGTTCGTCTGCAACAATGGAAACCCGTTCGCCGTAGCGCTCATGAGGATAGTAATCCCATATCGCATGATGCTGCGTGCAACGATTATCCCAGAACGTCAGGGTGCCAGGCTCCCAACTCACGCGACATGTTAATCTAGGTACGGTCGCAATATGATCGAAGAGGAAACCTAGCAGCGCTTTCGATTCGCCTGGATTCAAGCCCTTGATATGTGACGTGAACCCGGAATTTACGTACAGCACCTTCCTGCCGGTGTCCGGATGGGTCACCACCACGGGGTGCTCATTTTTCGGGTAGCCGCCTTCAGGTGGCGTGCTTTTGTAGGCGCCGACATAGGGGAGCGCCCCATCATGCACCCCGATCAAGCCACTCAGAAGTTCTTTCATCGTTTCGGAGAGCATTTCATAGGCCAAGTACATGTCCGCATACATCGTATCGCCGCCCCCATAACCGGGAACCTGCTTCATATAAAGCATAGAACCCATCGGCGGATACTCATCGCAGGTGACGTCTGTGTGCCAGCCATTTCCGGCCGTATAGGCGGAGTCTTTTGTGGTCTTTACCACTAGCACTTCAGGCTCGCCGGTTCCTCTATAATTCATCGGATGGATATGCAACTTGCCGAATCTACGGGCAAAGGCCTTGTGTTCGTCCCTGGTCAACGTCTGTTCACGAAAAACCAGCACACCCCAATCAAGAAACGCTTGGTGGATACCAGCGAAGGTTTCGTTATCGACAGGAAATGATAAATCTATATCCCTGATTTCTGCCCCGATATGCGGGGTAAGAGGCGTCACTTTCATCGACCCATCGTGACACAAATCGTGGCCTAAAGCATATTTCGCAACATTAGCTCTGGCGGATGCGGTTCCAGGTATATTTGGCCGTCAATATAAGCATTCGGGTGCCGTTTTCTAAAGTAATTTATCAACGTAATCGGCACGATCACGGGAACCAACCCCTCTCGGTGCGTGTCGATCAGGCGCAGGAGTTCAGCCTTGTCACCCGCAGCGAGCGATTCCTTGAAAAAACCCATGATGTGCATCAGCACATTGGCGTGTTTTTTTGGCGTGGTGAGAACTTTCATGGCACGCATCAATAGTGATATATAGTCCCTGCAACGGGCTTCAATATCGCTTGTCGTCACGCCCGCCACTATTCTGCCAAGTTCCCGATAGGCTGGCTCGTCATGCGCGAGTATCGCGAATTTCTGAAACGTATGAAATTTCACCAGCGCATGGCTATCGACGCCACCTTCCATCAACTGTAACCAGCGGCGATAGAGGAAGACACGCTCCAGAAAATTTTCGCGCAATCTCGTATCGTTTAATCGACCTTCTTCTTCAACGGGCAAGTTGGGGTGCGCTTTTATTATTTCGTTAGCATAGATACCAACGCCCGTCCTGTCAGGTGGGCCATCGTTGTTCTGATAGACCTTTACCCTGGTCATTCCACAACTTGGGGAATCTTTTTTGAAGATGTATCCGGACACGCCCTGCAGCGCCGGTGCCGTTTTTCTGCCATAGGCGCCAAGCGCTTCTGTGTATCGAAGTGTTCTGTCAGCGTTGCTTACCGCTTCTGTCGTGCCATTTTCGCCTTTAATTAGTCGAATTGTCGGACGAGGAATACCAAGGCCAATAGCGACTTCGGGACACAGAGGGACGAAATCAAAGTAAGTGGCCAGCGATTCTGTGGCATAACGGAACTGTTTGTGACCGCCATCAAAACGGACTTCATGCCCCACCAGACAACTTGATATTGCAATTTTTGGCTTAGTTTCCATCAAGTTTTCCTAAATCCAGGACCCGCCCATCCAGCCCCGCGGGCAGATCAAGACCCAATTTTTCCCCGAGCGTCGGCGCGATATCGATACTATTCACTGCTTCGCTTATCAACCCTGACGCCATTCCTGCGCCATAAAAAATGATAGGCACCCGTCGATCATAATCATAGACAGACCCGTGGCTGGTTCCCTCCGAAAAATAGACAAGGCATGTTTCCTTCGGCTGAATAAAAAAGTGGGGTGATTTACCAGGCACAAACGAATTACGATACAAACCGCTGATCGGATCATCAGAACCCTCTAGTTCTAACGGCGTCCAAACCTCCTCTATGTAAGCCTGCTCTTCGAGGTAGCGCTCCATTGAGTCAACCACCTGCTCCACCGTTATGCCCAATTGCTGTGCATAACTGGCACTCACCGTCCCTCCTGCGGCTGAAAAACCAACCAAGTCTCTGGGGTCACCAAAAGGTGCCGTAAAATCCAGATACAATCGCCAGTAGAGTTGCAGCATAGCTTTCAGAATAGGAATTCGACCGCCATCAACAGGACAGTGCATCCCTCCGGTTTCTACCAACCATTCAGGTAACGGTAAAACACCATGGTCGGAAGACAGGGCAACAACATAATCCCCCGCTAGACGCTCATCGAGAAACGTTAATAATTCACCTATCGTCGTATCTATCTGAGCAAGCGTATCTTCTGATTCACCGCTGTAAGGACCATAACGATGGCCAACCACATCCAGAGAGGAATAAGATATCGCCAGCAAATCCGTCACGCCTTTCCGGCCAAGCCGCTCTTCATCGACGACCCTTTTCACCAGCTCAGTCGTCGCCAGGTCCAGGAACGGAGACGCGTAAAAACGCGCTGCGCGTTCCTCGAGTTCACCTACATTCACCGGATGTCCTGAATGACGAAGGTCCTTCTTTGATTCACCGGCATAATCGTCGGCCCTATGTGAACCGGGCTTGTGCTCCCAAGTCTTTGGAAAACGCGCAGCATAGCCATCAACAAAAAACTCATCGCCATTAAATACCTGCACATAATCAGGCAACGGGCCGTAGTATCCCGAGCTGGTAAATTTTGCCACGCTCTTTTCGTACCAATAGACGCCATCCGGGTTTTTACCGGCCATTGTGATCGCCGACCTGTCCTTTCCCGATACAGAAAACACCCGTGATACCGGAGAGCTTGCCTTAAGCCAGTCACCCAGCGTTGTGGCGGTCATTGACTTAGGCGACCGATTGAACTGCGCACCAAACACCCGATGAGCATCATCTTCGTCATCCACACAGTAGCGCTGTTGCCCCGTTATATGATCGGTATAACTATTGCCAGGGATTCCGGCCTTTCCAGGATTAACGCCCGTAGACATTGCAACGTGACCGGGACAGGTATTGGTTAAGCCATGATCCAGCTTGGCATTGGTGTATACGCGGCCTTCGCGCATCAGCCGACCAAGGCCTCCCGGCATATCTGCACTGAGCCGACCGGGGCTGAGCTGGTCCACCGAGACCAGAACCACTAATTTCGGTGACCCAAAGGCTTTTGGGCTCTGCGCAAGCAACAGTGCAAGCAGCAATAGTGCAAGTAACCACAGGGAAAAAATAACGTAGGGTCTAATAAAAAGAAACATGGTCAGAGATCAACATTGCCAGCATGGCATCATGCAAGAACAACATATTTCGATCAACACTCTATCGACTCACGAGCGGTCTTAACCGGTCGATGAACCCCCTCCCAAATTGATGCTTGTTTGCAAATTTGGCAAAGACGCAACAATCGCTATACAACCATGCCTACACACCCATGCCTACACACCAAAGGCTATCTGCAAAAAGCTACCTAGAAAGAGCTACCTACAAAGACCTACCTACAAAGAGCTATCTACAAAGAGCTATCTGAATATTAGGACTCATTCAGACGCAATACGCTCAATGGAAAGAATGATTACAGGGGTTAGCGGAACATCATCATATTC
>Ga0206130_10000492_pt1 | contig 66612 bp, 60 predicted proteins | sample Helgoland_Spring_9_FD_148637 | JGI IMG/M metagenome (GOLD analysis project Ga0206130, IMG submission 148637) | Pelagic subsurface seawater microbial communities from Kabeltonne, Helgoland, North Sea - Helgoland_Spring_Bloom_20160512_1 | ecosystem: Environmental > Aquatic > Marine > Epipelagic ... | reverse complement strand
CCCTTGATAAACGAACGCCGGACGAGGCATACTTTGACGGCAAAGAACTCAAGAAAGCGGCATGATAACCAAACTCGATACACCTTAACTTAGACGTAAACCTGTTCGGAAAAGTAGGACAACTTCAATCAAAATGCGGCTGGTCCCACCGACTTTGTAACAACGAAGCATTCTTGCTTACCCGAACAATATGTTTGGTCTAGCTGCAACCTCGTGCGCGTAATGTAAGCCACAGTGGGTTATTATCTGCCTCACCGTTGTAAACTCGCGTGCTAAAGACTTGAGACATGTATCCCTAGATTTAATCTGGGGCGTCATTTCATAATGGCAGACCCATAGAGTTACGTTTGGCTTGATCTGATTGCAATCATCGCTGGTCCTCCAAACGATCCGTTGCGACCGGAGGTGTCCTTGATAGAGCAGAAATTTGGTCACGTTGTTCAGGGGACAAGTTTATGTTCACGGCAGCTAATGACGCCTTTAACTGATCGGTGTTGCGGGCTCCAATAATAGGACAAGTAATGCCAGGGTGTGCTGCTGCCCAAGCGATAGCAAGGCTCAGTGGATGATGGCCCCAGCTTTTAGCCAGATCTGTAAACGCTGCAGCAGTCTCATAATACCACGCTTCATCATAACGCTTGGCATACCCAACATTGGTACTGAGCCGAGCGTCATTTGGTTTTATGCCAGGTGCATATTTGCCAGTCAGCATGCCACCACCACCAGGGCCATAGCAAATCACGGCCAAGTCCTCAGCTTGCGCCAGCGGAAGAATTTCGACCTCAGCTTGGCGCTTAACCAGATTATACATCGGTTGGATCACATCAAAAGGTGCCCAACCATTTGCTCGCTGAAGCCCTAGCGCAGTGGCCGTTTGATAAGCTGCGTAATTGCTGCAGCCCAAATATAAAACCTTGCCAGATCGCACTAGGTCATCCAGAGCCCGCAGGGTTTGGTCTAATGGCGTTTCTACGTCCCACTGATGCATGAATAAAACATCTAAATGGTCCGTCCCCAAACGTTTCAAACTGGCTTCCACCGAGCGAATTATGTGTCTACGGTTTGCGCCGCGTGACAGAGGGTTAGTAACCCCGTCAAAAGAGGGCATCGCGCATTTTGACGTCAAGATGATCTCATCTCGCTCTGAGGCAATCAAGGACCCCAGAATTTCTTCTGCCAACCCATTACTATAGACATTTGCACAGTCAAAAAATGTCACGCCTGCTTTGCGGCACGCCGCATACAAGTTTTTGGCCTCCGAGGCATCAGCCTGATCACCGAAACTCATAGTCCCGAAACAAAGCTGTGAAACTGGAACGCCAGTGCGGCCAAAGCGAACGGTTTTCATGTAGTATCCTTTGATTAAAAAACACAAACGTCATTAACAGAAATGCTAACATGGCAGGTTTTCTTGTAGCTTCAATACCCATATTTCAGCCCTTGATTTAATCAGGCTGCCATTCATTGATCCTAGGGTTTCTGCTGACTTGCATTTTAACTAAAAAGCCAAATGTGAGGGTCCAGTATGGCCACTACAGTTTACAGCTACGGCCTTGTGCCGATTGGGTATCCGCCGCGAGAGGCCATAGATGGGCTGTGGTGCGCCACTAACCTGTGGAACAGGTTAGTGGCGTTGCATAGCTGTCACATTCCGTGAGATAGTTTGGTTGTTTGTTAAACAATTCCGGTTAAGACTTTGAGCCGTTGTTTCATGGCTTGCAAGGGCGTTCTGCTGCCAAATTTTGATGGTGCAAGCTGGGTGGTTGTTAAGCCAGATATAGCGGTGCAGCGTCGTCCCCAGCTCTATGCCCGGCTGAACATGCTGGCTTTGCAGCACGTCCTTGATGCGGCCGTTGACCCGTTTTGGTCTTGTCAAGGTTCAGTTCCGGTCTCTTTCGAGCAATATTTTCTATGAAGAAGATATGGAATGGCAAAGAGATACACAGACGAGTTTCGCCGTGATGCGGTGCGGATCGCCACGACGAGTGGATTAACGCGGCCCCAACTTTCATCGGATTTGGGGGTTGGTCTATCCACGCTGAACAAATGGGTTCAACAGCATCAACATGATGATCTGATGTCAGGCCCTCATGAAGACGTGGAAAACGAGAACACCCGCCTTCGCAAAAAAGTACGGCTGCTGCAAGAGGAGAGGGAAGTGCTAAAAAAGGCGGCAATCTCTGGTTCGTTTGGCGATAAAACGCAACTCTCACGCAGCAATATCCGTTCGCGTAATGGCTAGTGCTCGTCCCATTTATAACTCCATGCTAAGTGCACACACAGATTCAGAATTCTCCGGAATTGGAAACCATAAAGTGAGCCAGCTTTTCGGGCTAGTGGTATAAGGCGTCCGCGATGCCAGTCCTGACGTTTCAAAACCGACCTCTCAAGATTCTAAGTGTTTACACGGTCAAGCAAGACGACTGGCAACAGGGATTATCTTGCCGCAATTGCTGTCATAAACATTGGGATTAATCCAAGCCCTCAGGCTGCCCCACAACTACGAAATGCAAACCATCGGGATCAAGTAATTGGCGCGCGACGCGGTTTGCATCCTGCAGAGTGACGGCGTTTATCTTGTGGTTGCGGTTGTTGATATAGGCCACGGGGAGCCCCTGAACCTGCATCCCAACCATGATATTGGCAATCGGACCGTTACCGTCAAATCGCAGGGGATAAGATCCAGTCAGATAGGTTTTGGCGCGACGCAATTCGTCTTGTGTGACACCGCTATCTGCCATCCGCGTCCATTCGGCGCGGATCACTGCAATGGCCTCGGCGATGCGATCATTGGCTGAGGCGACGCGGCCAATATAGAGATGTGAAAAATCTTTTGGCAACAGGTAGGAATAAACGCCGTAGGTCAGGCCACGTTTTTCGCGCACCTCTTCCATCAGGCGGCTTTCAAAGCTACCACCTCCAAGGATCTGATTGATAAGATAGGCAGCAAAAAAATCAGGATGATCGCGTTCTATCCCGCGCTGACCAAATATAGCCACCGATTGCGGGGTATCGAAATCCACCACCGTGGTACCGCCGTCCAGGCCGTACGCCACTTTTGATGGCATCGGTCGGCCGGTTTGGGGAAGCTCTGACAACAGACGGTCAAGCAGGCTTGTCAGCTGTTCGGCAGTGATATCGCCCACCGCCGATGCATAAACCCTGTCGCGGGTCAGCGTGCCAAAATGGGCAGCTTTGATCTGGTCTCGGGTCAGGGCGCTGACGCTTTCGATCGTGCCCTCGGCCCTTGAGCCATAGGGGTGATCGCCAAAGGCCAGCGCATCAAAGCGCTTTGACACGATCGAATCTGGATCTTTGCTATCTGATTTAAGTCCGGCCACGACTTGGGCCCGAACCCGTTTAAGCGCAACTTCGGTAAAGTTTGGCGCAACCAGTGAGCCTTTAAGCAGGGCCATTGCTGCGTCTTGTGTTTCGGTCAAATATCGCGCTGATACCGAGATTGTGTCATCATAAGCACTATAGTCAAACGACGCCGCTAACTCATCTCGCGCAGTGGCAAAGCCGCGCGCGTCGAGATCTCCAGTGCCTTCCTCCAGCAACCCGACCATTAGATTGATGGCGCCGCGCTGTCCCGCTAGATCCAGTGATGTGCCGCCACGAAAGCGCAACTCAAGCGCTACAAAGGGGATGTTGTGATCCTCGACCAGCCATGCAGAGATACCCCCGGGACTGGTCACTTCCTGAATGGCAATCTCTGCTCGTAGCGGCAACGTTGCCAGCAGGCTCAGGCAGAGTGTTAAAACCCATTTCATTGGTTTGCCTCCGGTGCTGTGGTCAGCCATCCCGTTACTGACTGCTTGTGATTAAAGATCGATTTTGCGGCGTCGATAATATCGTCCCCTGTTACAGACTGCAGAACGTCGGGCCACAGATGGATATCTTCCAGCGTTAGGCCCGATGTCAGCCCCCGCCCATAGCGGTTTGCCATCTGTTGTACATTGTCACGCGCATAGATCTGTGATGCCCGCAGCTGTTTTTTAATCCGCGCCAGTTGGGCGGGGTCGACACCCTCGGCCAGAAAATCTTCGATCACCTCATCCAGTGCGCGTTCTGCCTCTTGCAGGGTTTTGCCCTGTGACGGCACAATCACCAGTCCAAAGCTGGTATCATCCAGCGCGGTGCCGCGATAATAGGCACCGGTGTAGACGGCCATCTGGGTGTCAAATTGCAATTTTTCGTTCAAAACTGAAGTTTGACCACCGCCAAGAATTTCGGCCAGTAGTGTTAGCGCGGCAGCGGTTTGCTGATTGCCACTGTCACGCTCAGGCGCAAGATAGGATCGGCTGACATAGGGCTGTGCGACGCGGGGGTCCTCGAACACCATACGCCGTTCAGCAGTTTGTGGCGGCTCTTGTGGGCGTTCGCGCGCGATGATGGCTGGGTTGGCGGGGATAGCCCCGTAATAGGTCTCGGCCAGACCGCGCACCTCTGCAGGGTCGACGTCTCCGGCGATGATCAGGATGGCGTTGTTGGGCGCGTAGTGATGCCCATAGAATGTCAACGCGTCGTCGAGGCTTAAGTCCACCATCTCGTGGCGCCAGCCGATAATTGGCACCCCATAACGGTGATTGAGAAATTGTGCAGCATTTTTTTGTTCGGCAAACAGGGCGCCAGGATCGTTCTCGGTGCGCTGGTTGCGCTCTTCGATGATAACATCGCGCTCGGTGGCGATATCTGACTCAGAGAGTTGGATATTAACCATGCGGTCCGCTTCCATGCGCATGATCAAGGGCAGGCGGTCGGCGGCGATGCGTTGATAATAGGCGGTGTAATCATAGCTGGTAAAGGCGTTGTCTGTGCCACCATTCTCGGCAACTGTTTTAGAGAATTCACCTGCGGCAAGTGTTTTCGTGGCCTTGAACAACAGGTGTTCAAGAAAATGCGCCACACCAGATTGCCCGGGGGTTTCATCAGCTGCACCGGCGCGGTACCATAACATCTGTACAACCACCGGGGCCCTGTGGTCTTCAATTACAACAACTTCCAAGCCGTTGCCCAATGTAAAGCTGCTGGTCTGCTCGCTGTTTGCCAGAATTTGTCCAGCAGTGAGCGTCATGGCAATCGCGCACGCTCCGACAGTTGTCTTACGCCAAGATCTCATACTGCGCCTCTTTGGTTTGCTCCATGATCAGAAGATACGTCCTTGAAAGTAAACTTCAAGTAATCGAGCGCAGATCTTTATCAGGTTATTATTTGGGGGGGACCGCCGGTGTCAACACACCTGCGGACCGGAACTTGGCAATCTCGGCATGAGCATCCAGTGTCTGCTTTTCATAGACCTTGCTGTAGAGATCTTTCTGATTGAGTTGAAAGCGCAGCATCCGCGATTTAGATTTGCGAATTTCCGCATCTTCGGTGGCCAGAACATTGCGTATGTCAGGTGCAGTGCCAAACCGATTGGTGCGCCGCAACAACGCTGTGTCAGAGGCCGGAATTTTTGCACTGGCACCAATAACGGGGGTCCCCCCTAACGCAACAATCGCATCCGCTTTAGGGGTTGCATCAACCAGATTTCCCGCCGCCGGGTTCGGCTCAGGCAACGCTGTGTAATCGCTTGGGTTTTGCAGGGGTTTGACCGGCAATACGGTAAACTCCTCAGGCCCTTTATCGTCACTTCTCATTTTTCTCAGTTTCAGGTCCCCACAGGCTGAAAGCCCCAGTACCATCGCCAAGCAAAGTGTAAATGCCGGTTTCATTTCACTTCTCCAACTCTTCAAAGCAGACTTAGCGCATTGTAACACCAAGGTCACGTGGCGTTTTTCTGGTCGCCAAAAATCGCCATGCCCACTGCGCCGATGAAAATTTCAACGTCAGCGATATTGAACGCATAGGGATTATTAATGCCACAACAAGACATGTTTAAAAAGTCAACAACCGCGCCATGAAGCACTCGATCAATGACATTTCCCAAGGCACCTCCAATCAGTAAACCTGCCGCTAGTATGACAATTTTTCGAGGATGTTCACATCGGATCCAGATCACGACAAAACCGATGATCGCCATCGCAACTGCGATCAATATCCAGCGGGTCAGTGGACTGTCTTGCGCGAAGAGCCCAAAATTCATGCCGTAATTCCATGCCATCCTGAAATTGAGATAGGGTGGGACAACTTCGATCTGACCTAATTGTGCAAGGTTAAGCCCCAACAACACAAATGCTTTACTGGCCTGGTCTAGTAAAAACGCTGCGGCGGTCGCAATGTACAGCATCCACATATTAGGGACTGGTTGTAATATCTTTTTCAAGTTGATGTGCATATGGGGCCCGTTTTCTAATGGCGAAAATGCCGCATGCCGGTGAAGACCATTGCCAGCCCTGCCTCATTGGCTGCCGCGATCACCTCATCGTCGCGCATCGAGCCACCGGGTTGGATGACGGCGGTTGCACCCGCGGCGGCAGCACTGAGAAGGCCGTCTGCAAAGGGAAAAAATGCGTCTGAGGCCACAACACTGCCTTGGGTCAGCGGCGCGGGCAGGTCCAATATTCGGGACATCTCTTCGGCTTTGCGCGCGGCGATATGGCTGCTGTCCACGCGGCTCATCTGGCCGGCGCCAACCCCGACTGTGGCGCCGTCTTTGACATAGATAATTGCGTTGGATTTGACATGTTTGGCCACTGTCCAGGCAAACATCATATCCGCCATCTGCGCTGCTGTTGGCTGTTTCTTGGTGACCACCTTGAGGTCGTCTGTATTGATATAGCCTGTATCTTTGTCCTGCAGAAGATACCCGCCGCTGATCTGGCGGATTGTGGTGCTGACTTGGCGCGGGTCGGCCAGTCCTGGCGTTATAAGAAGTCGCAGGTTTTTCTTTGCCGCAAAGATATTGCGGGCGTCGTCGTCTGCTCCGGGGGCAATTACCACCTCTGTAAAAATCTGCGTAATCTCACGCGCAGTTTGCGCGTCTAAAGATTGGTTCAGCGCTATGATACCGCCAAAAGCGCTGGTGCGATCACAATCGAACGCCCGGGCGTAGGCTTGGCTTAGCGTGGCGCCCTGCGCCACACCGCAGGGGTTTGCATGTTTAATAATGGCACAGACCGGACCGGCCTGAGATTGAAACTCACTGACCAGTTCGAACGCCGCATCGGTGTCGTTGATATTGTTGTAACTCAGTGCCTTGCCCTGCAGCTGTTTTGCGGTGGCAATCCCGGCACGGTTACTGCCATCGGTATAAAACGCTGCGGTTTGATGCGGGTTCTCGCCATAGCGTAGACTTTGGGACAAACGCCCAGAAACCATCTTGCGGCGTGGTGCGGCTTCGTTCAGCGTGGTGGCAAACCAGTTTGAGACTGCGGTGTCATAGGCGGCGGTGCGGGCATAGGCGGTTAGCGCCAGTTTTTGCCGAAACTCAAAGGAGGTGGCGCCTTGGTTGAGGTCGAGTTCATCCAGCAGCGGTGCATAGTCTTCCGGGTCGACAACAACCGACACAAACCCGTGGTTTTTCGCCGCGGCGCGGATCATGGCGGGACCGCCAATGTCAATATTTTCGATGCAGGTGTCATAGTCTGCGGCCTGCGCGACAGTGGTCTCAAACGGATAGAGATTTACGACAAGCAGATCGATTGCCAAGATTCCATGCGCAGTCATTGCAGCTTGATGATCCGTATTGTCACGCAGTGCCAGCAAGCCGCCATGGACTTTCGGATGCAGTGTTTTAACCCGACCATCCATCATCTCGGGAAAGCCGGTGACCTCGGCGATATCAGTTACCGCAAGCCCAGCCTCGCGCAGTGTTTTGGCGCTACCACCAGTGGAAAGCAGCACGACGCCGCGCGCCGCCAATGCAGTCGCAAGCGCAACCAGGCCGGTTTTATCTGAAACCGATAGCAGGGCGCGACGGATGGGTGAGTTCGTAGGCATTTCGTGTCTTCTCAATGTTGATTGGGCGGCTTTGCGTTAGGGTTTAGGGCATTCTTTCCCAAGATTGAACCACTAGTTTTTTTGGGGGGGATGCGATCTGGTGTCATCTCAGCTCTTCGAGACGCAGGTCTCGGATGGCCATCGCTGTATCTTGCGTTTTTGACAGGCTCCATTGGGCCCGGGTTAAGGCGTCATTGACCATTCCTGACAGAACAATTTGGCGACTTGCTCGTGGTGTCGGCTGATTTTTTTCCAGATAAACACCTGGTTCTATGGTCAGAAACAGGCTGCTTTCATGGCGGAAAATCCAAATTTCACCGCTTTTGGCGGCGATGGCTACTGTTGTTCCGCCCAGATCCAACGCCGCATCCACTTCGGGATGAAGGTGGAACCTAATTTGAAAGTCCACATTAGGGCCGATGTCTTCGCTCAACACGGTCTCAGCCGCTTTGCCAGTGGTATCGTTTAATGCAATCAGCAAATCCTCACCGACAAGGCTACGACCATCTAAAGATAACGACAGCTTTCGGGCATGGGTCAGACCAAAAGGAGGCACATACCCGCTATGGGCCCCTTCAAATTTTACGCCCTCGGCGGTTTGTGACATTTCTACGGGTACAATTTTTGGCGCTTCGACAAGAAACTCTCGGAACAAACCAGAGGTTTTAACCGGTTTGCCCAAGCGCGCACTTGAATACCCCCCCAGGCAGAGCGTGGAATGCGATGGTGTTGCGCGTCCGGCACGGTGCCAGTCCGGGCCCAGATGTGCGCCGGACCCACAGCTAACAATCAACGGCCTGCGCCCCGAAGTCAGCTCAAACGCCAGAGTTGAGGCATGGGCATTATAAGAGGCATTTCCCGTGGCGGGTGGCCCGGCATCAATAATCACACTCGTGCGTCCGGCAGACAGGCGGGCGTAGCCCATTGTCAGACCGTCTGAATTGCGACTTTTGATCCCACAGGCGGCCAGCGCGGTATCAAGCATACCTTCCATGCCTTGATCACCGCCTTGAAAACGAACGAGGTTGCCATTTGCGTGGCGCAGAGTGCGCAGGCTGGGGGCAATGCGTTGCAACGCCCGCTCAAGTTCCGCGGTAGGAATTTGTTCAGAATCTGTTAATGCAGCTTTTGCCCATGTGAGCAGTTTAAAAATTTCTAAAAGCTCTTCGGGATTGCGGGTGGCAATACCACCGTGACTATCAATCTGGGCGCTGCATTCCTCGCCCAGTGCATCGAGGGCTGGCTGCAGGAACCCCGCCATGCCCTCCAGTGATAGACTGGCGTAAATCAGGCCCACTTGGGCTTCCAACCGCGGCAGCCCTGCCGGGGCAGCATGCGCGCGCTTGGCCAGAAAGATAGTTTGCTGGGCCAGTGAATGCAAAAATAGATCGGTTTTGGCTTGATCTTGGCCTCGCAGCAGAAACAGTGCGTGATGCAGCCATCTGATCAGCCGTTGGCCAGCTAATTCCGGGGTCCATCCCGGCCCGCCTCCACGGCCATATTTTTTGATCCAGCGCCAGACCCATATCTGCGCAGTTTTGCGGGCTTTTCCATCTCCCGCGGCTGCCAGATCATCCAGCCATTTGCAGCCCTGAATCGCCGTGGTGAAATCATTGTCAGGAACGGGAATATCCCACAGGTTGGTGTCTGGTGCGGTGATCGATTGCCCCGCAAATAAAAGGGTGCCGGTCGCCATTTGTCGACCACGGGCGGGATCCCCAATCGACCGGGGTTCCGGTTGTGAGACAAATCCAATCGGTGGCTTGGCAAGCATAGACAGACGCGCCGCTATCCTGTTGCGCAGCACAGTTATGTAATATTGGCAGTTTTCAAGCATGATCATAGTCATGACTTAAGCTCTCTCACTTTATTTTTACAGTCTTATTCCGCACGTGGGCATTATTGGACCGCATCCCGCCACCCTAAAACCTTTTGTCAACATACTTGCCAGATCAATGATTTGAATTGCGCCGCAATACAGCAATGTAGAACCCGTCCAATCCACCGAGGCTTGACCAGAAATCAGGTCGTAGTCTCAATCCGCCCTCGTCGCTGTGCCAAAGCGTATCAATGAATGTATGGTTCAAGCTGTCCCGATCCACATAAAGTTCGGGCGAGCGCGTCAAGGCCTCTTCGATTTGGCATTCGCCTTCGTCGGGCAGCAGCGAACAGGTGCAAAACACCAGCCGGCCGCCGGGTTTCAACAGGGTGAGCGCGTGATCGATCATGCGCGCCTGCAGATCAATCAAGGTTGAAAACTCGCTGCCATCTTTGGCGTGTGGCAGGTCTGGATGGCGCCGGATGGTTCCAGTGGCTGAACAGGGCGCGTCCAATAAGATCGCATCATAAGGTCCGCCGCGATGGGCAAGCGCGTCTTGTATGCAAAGCGTTGCCGCCAGCTTGGTGCGCGCCAAGTTTTCTTTCACCCGTTGCATACGGGTCTCCGAATCGTCGAGCGCCGTGACCACCGCGCCACTGGCCGCCAATTGCATGGTTTTCCCGCCAGGGGCTGCGCACATGTCGAGAATATGCTCGCCTGGTTGCGGGTTGAGCACTGCGGCAGGCAATGTGGCAGCGGCATCCTGAACCCACCAGTCTCCTGTCTCATACCCGGCAAGCGCGGAAACCTGCCCGCCTGTGGCAAGCCGCACAGAGCCATTCGGTAAGAGGTGACCCGCCAGCTGTTCTGCAAGCTGTCTGGCATCTCCTTTCGCGGTTAGATCCAGCGGTGCGCCGGCGAAATGCGCCACTTCTATTTTCCCAATCACCTCGTTGCCATAGGCCTCTGCCAGAGGCTTGCGCAGCCAGTTTGGCAAACGTGGAACGCGGAGTTTGGACCAGTCTGCCGGCCCGTTTTCGGAAACTTTACGCAAAACTGCGTTGACCAAACCCTTCATATGCTTTGTACGGTTGCCGGCTGCTGTTAAGCTGACCGCATCATTGACTACGCCGTGGGCATCGCCGCCACTGCAGAGTTCCTGCGTTGCGAGCCGCAAAATGTTATGCACCCGCAGCGGTGGTTTTTTGCGCAGATGGCGTTCGAGAACACGGTCAATGCGTTCCAATCCGCGCAAGGTCTCTGTGGCCAACCTCTGGGCGCGTGCGCGATCGGCTGGTTTTAACATTTCCAGTGCGTTCGACGAGAGCAGTTCCGCCATCAGGCGACGTTCGCCCAAAACTTGGTCGAGTAAAAAAACCGCAGTTTGACGCGGTGATTGGGACGACGACATGAATGTATCCTTGCTCTGATTTGGTTGTGGAGTATATCAAGGGGACGTCAGCGATGAAAGAGACCCGATGAGAGAAGAAGAAAAAACCGTACCCCCAGCTGCTCAGCGTGCTCTGGCAGAAGCACAGGCCCGCCGGTTGCAAGCCAAACAAGAGCAGCGTCAAGTCGAGCTTGGTGGCCGCGACGGACCAGACCCGGTTCGTTTTGGCGATTGGGAGAAAAAGGGCATCGCGATCGATTTTTGATCATTATCAAGATGTTCTAATCGCCATCAAGGCATATCGTGCTTTTTTTGTCACCATTTCACCAGAATTCACAGGGCACTTGTAGCCCGAATGCGCCGCTGTTTTTTGCAGAGGGTAACTGAGGACTTAAACCCTGTGGTGCGTCATGGTTACGCCCCTTTGTTTGTGTGCCAATGACAAAAGTCTGTTGCCCCAAAGGCAACATCACCGGGAAATATGTGATTGAAATATAGTAAAATAAAGAGCGGATGAAGGTGTAAGACATAGCGACTTTGCCTGTTGGTGTTTAAGCCAAAAAAGCAAGCGCACCACTGTACGCGATCAGATCACAATCCCAGAACATCCAGCATGTCATAAGCCCCTGCTGCTTTATCTTGGCCCCAAAGTGCCGCTTTTACCGCGCCTCTGGCAAATACGGCGCGGTCGCTGGCGACGTGGCGCAGGGTGATGCGTTCTCCGGCAGTGGCAAACAGCACGTCGTGTTCCCCGACAATATCACCACCGCGAATCGCTGAAAACCCGATGTCGCCCTTCTTGCGGGCGCCGGTGATGCCGTCGCGGCCACTGTCCGCGGTATCGGCAAGGGTCACACCGCGACCATCGGCGGCGGCTTGCCCCAGCATAAGTGCTGTTCCCGAAGGAGCGTCGACCTTTTGATTGTGATGGGCCTCGATGATCTCGATATCATAATCGTCATCCAGTGCGGCGGCGACTTTCTTGGTAAGTTGCACCAGCAGGTTAACCCCAAGCGACATATTGCCTGCCCGAACAATAATGGCCTTTTGGGCCGCTGCGTTGATTTTGTCGATATCGTTTTCTGACAGGCCGGTGGTGCCGATTACATGCACTAAACCGCACTGGGCTGCGAGGATCGCAAAGGCAACACTGGCGGCCGGGCTGGTGAAATCAATCACCGCATGCGCAGTGGCAAAGGTTTTGTCCGGATCATCGCTGACGACAACTCCGGTGGCGGCACCACCCATTGCCGTACCTATGTCGAGACCGACCCAAGGGTGTCCGGGGCGTTCAAGAGCGCCGCACAGCACGGTGCGATCACTTTGGTTGATCGTGTCGATCAGCATCTGACCCATACGGCCTGAGGCTCCGGTTACAACAATTTGGGTCATCTCGCTCATTTATCTGCTCCTTGGTCGCTGTGACCTTGCATAACCGAGCTTCTGCGACTTGGCAAAGCCCCGCCAAGCGCGTAGAGGAGATTTATGGCAAAGAATAAATTTCATGAGGGCGGTGGCCCCAGTCAACGACAGCTGCGGGTGGGGGAATTGATCCGCCGCACCTTGTCTGACGTTTTGGCGCGCGGCGATATCCACGACCCTGAGTTGGAACGGATGTCGATCACGGTTGGCGAAGTGCGGACCTCGCCTGATCTTAAGATCGCGACAGTGTTCGCTTTGCCTCTGGGGGGCATAGGTCAGGAGGATGTGCTCAAGATTTTGGCCCGCAATCAAGGTGAGTTGCGCCGTGCTGTCGCCAAGCAGCTCAATCTGAAATATGCCCCTGAATTTCGCTTTCGCCTCGATGAGTCGTTTGACCGGATGGATAACAGTCGCCGTCTGTTCACCCAAGAAAATATCACCCGTGATTTGGAGCCGTAATGCGGTATGTCACGGTCTGGATCTGGTTGCTGTTTGTTGCGGCCCCGGGTTGGGCCGTAGACTGCGCAGCACTGACGTTCCGAGGCCAAGGATACACCGCCTGTACAGTGGATATCCGCCATGATGATATTCGGTTGTTTTTGCGGGCACCCGACGCGGCACCATACGGCGACTTTTTAACGCTAAACTTGGCGCTTGCGCAACAAAACCTTACATTAAGTTTTGCGATGAATGCGGGGATGTATCATCCTGATCGCAGTCCTGTGGGCTATTATGTCGAGCAGGGCGTTACGCGGATGCGGTTGTTGACCCGCGCCAGCCCCGGAAATTTTGGGCTTTTGCCCAATGGGGTGCTTTGCATTGGCGACCGGACCATCGAGGTGATCGAGACCTTGAAGTTTGCGGCCCGCAATCTGGTGTGCCGGTCGGCCAGCCAGTCGGGTCCGATGCTGGTGATTGATGGGGCGCTGCACCCACGATTTTTAAAAGACAGTCGGTCGCGGTTCATTCGCAATGGTGTCGGCATGCGCGAAGGCGGACAGCAGGCTATTTTTGTTATGTCGAAAAGCTTTGTGACGCTGCATGAGTTTGCCAGTTTGTTCAAAGACCATATCGGTGTGTCGCAGGCGCTGTATTTTGATGGCAATGCCTCGCGACTTTTTTCACCACAGCTTAACCGCGATGATCCGGGGCGCAGGATGGGCCCAATTATTGGGACCGTGGTGCCAAAGCCTTAGAATGTGGCCCCTGATAGATGCGACGTGTGACATGGCGGCCAAACGACCAGTGCAAAACAGGGAGAACGGGGATGGAATTAAACGGAACAAAAAGTGCAATCATCACTGGTGGGGCCTCGGGGTTAGGCGCGGCAGTGGCGCGGCGATTGGCGGCGGCTTCGGTGCAAGTGAGCATATTTGACACCAATGCGGATCAGGGCAGGGTGTTCGCCGAACAGATCGGTGGCAGGTTTTATGCGGTTGATGTCAGTGATGCGGCCAGTGTTTCGCAGGGCATGGCGGCGGTGAAATCGGCGCAAGGTGGTCTGGATGTTTTGGTAAATTGTGCCGGTATCGGCCCTGCGGCAAAAACGGTATCCCGCGGGATGCCCCATGATCCGGCGCTGTTTACCAAGGTGGTTGGTATAAACCTGACTGGTAGTTTTATTTGTGGGTCGCAAGCGGCCGCGCTGATGCAGGAGCGTTCAGCCGATAGCCCTGATGGGGAACGGGGGGTCATCGTTCACACCGCCTCGGTTGCGGCCTACGAAGGGCAGATGGGGCAGGCGGCCTATGCGGCCTCAAAGGGTGGTATTGTGGGCATGACGCTGCCTATGGCGCGTGATCTTGCCGCCAGTGGCATCCGCGTCTGCGCTATTGCGCCGGGCCTGTTTTTGACACCGCTTCTGGCGGGTTTGCCTGAAGATGTTCAAAGTTCATTGGGCCAGCAAGTGCCGTTTCCGCCAAGGCTGGGTGATCCGGATGAGTTTGCCGCTACGGCCTGTCATATCATGGAAAACCGAATGCTGAACGGTGAGGTGATCCGCCTTGACGGAGCTATTCGTATGGCACCACGATAATGGTGCATGGCGGGCCTGATCTGTACAATTGCCCGTCTCATGCGCGCGCAGTCATTGGCTGTGGGCGCTACCTAAGAACGGCGAGCAGAAAAGGGAAATTTCAGCCATGATCTGCGATGTCCGTTGATAATCCAGTCCAATGGGGTGAATTTTACAAAAACATAATAAACCCCGACGCTAACGCAAAAAGCCAACGCAATCGTTGCAAAAAATACTGTAGCCTGACCAAGACCGCTGCCAATCAGCAGGGCACTTAGAATGATAACCGGTGGCAGGTGAAACAGATAAACCGGATAGGACAATTCAACCAGCCAGGTAATGATCGCATTGCCACGCGTGATAAATTTATGCGCGAGGCCCAGCGTAAACAGGCTCCAAAGAAACGTTGTGGTTGCAGCAAAGAAAGACCCCATTAACGTATCGCCAAACCCGATATCGGGATCTCTTAAATGGCCAAAAAAACCATCGACATATGCATGGTGGAACGGAAACACAAACACTGCCGCGATGCCGAGCATGGTGAGGGTTCTGAGCTGGCAGAGTATTTCCAGAAATGCAACCCGGGCAAACAACCCGGCTCCGGCAAAAAACCAGACTGTGTAATACATCAATCCGCCAAGCTTGATATCAAAATAGGTTGTGGGTATTTTTATAGTCCCACCATCGATGAAATCACAGATGATCCTTGCGAGGATCATCCCCGCTGCAAAGGGGATCAACCCAGACCGGCGTTGCATCGACGCAAGCAGCCCTTGTGCCAAATGGATTGCCGCGCTGTTTCGCCCAAAACTAACGATTAGTACAAATAGTGTCGTGATAATCAGCAGATAATACAGAAACCAGAAATGCTCCAACTTACCCGTCAAATTGCCGTCCAGTATATCCATCAGGCTTGCAAAAATAATCAGTGTCAAACCGATGCGCACAAAGCGATCTTTCAAAAAGTAAACGCCGCCGTTTCGTTGTAGCACAAGCGCCGAGAAAAATCCTGATATTAAGAAGAATACCGGCATCCGCCAGCTGTGAATCCACTGGGTAATAACGCTGACCCAAAGCTCCATCTCGGGCATTGTGTCTTTGGAAATGCCAAGGTCTTTAAAGCTGTCGGCGATTTCGGGAATATAATACAAGATGGGAGCATGAAAAACGAGGCCAAGCAGCATTGCACTTGCGCGCAATACGTCTAGCCCATGAAGCCGGATAGTCTTAGGAGGTTGCATAGTGCCCACTCAACATTTCGTTGCTTTTGTTGACAATTTTTAAAGCATGAAATTCGTTTCTGTCGAGAATAAAATGATAATATCTATTTATAAAACCAGTATAGTCGATATTGGCGCGTTTCCGCTATCGCCTGGGTGCTGGATATAGCTAATCTCATATTCTGCGGATTTTTCAACCAAAGGCCACTGTCGTGATGTTGCTTCACTTGTTTGGCTGGCCCGTGTTATGGGGCATGGTGTCTTGATAAGACCGGGTAAGCCAAGGTTTGCTAAAGCTCGCCAATGAGGTTTTTTACAATGGACATTTTAGCCGCGTTATAATTTGCAGACATGGTGTTTTGATCTGTTACAGGCTATCAAAATCCGATCATTCGACCAGATCAACAAGACTTCAAGAGTTTGTAAGCCAGGCCTTCACACACTGACTTTGATGATTGGTTCAAGCGCATAGTCAAGACCTGAACCACAGAGCCAAGCCGTGTGCAGGTGGCGAGGCTTGTACGCGACTGACAGTTTCGTGGCGGCAAATACTGTATGGATCAGAGTGGTAAAGCCGGTGTATGATAGTCGTATCGGCCAAAAGGAAAAAACACGTCTTGCCAGTGCTTCATGGGTCAGGGTTGTGCCCAGACCTCACTTTGTGTTTAGGCTTTGGGCCAGACGCATCAGCGTTACTGCCGCGGCGCGATAGCCAAATTGATCGGCACCGCGCGCATTGTCAGCCAGGTCAATGGCCGCATTCCACCCCCAATTACCCAGATAGCGTGGATCGCGCAAAAGCTGGCCAAAGCCGGCGATCGCCGCAGCAAACCGCAAATCATCATCGTCACCGATATTGTCTTGGGTGATAGGGGTCTCAACGCGCTGGCTCTGTGTGCTGCCCGGTTGTTTATAGCGCAATGCGACAAATCCGATTTCTCCGGGTGTCATAGTGTCTTGCCGGTTGCCATAGCGCAGTGGCGAGGTCAGCCGCGCCGGCGAGCCGACCGGTGTGACCTCATACAGCGCGGTCACCTGATGGCCAGCACCGATATCGCCGGCATCCACTTTGTCATTGTTGAAATCTTCACGTTTCAGCGCCCGGGTTTCATAGCCAATCAGGCGGTATTCGGAAATCTTGGCCGGATTGAATTCGACCTGAATTTTAACATCATTGGCGATGGGGAAAAGCGCCCCGGTTAGTTGGTCGTTCAATACCTTTTGTGCCTCGGACAGAGTATCGATATATGCTGCCTGACCATTGCCGTTCTGGGCCAAAGTCTGCAGCGTTGCATCGTTGAGATTGCCACGACCAAACCCCAGAACTGATAGGTAAATGCCGCTGTCACGCTGTTGGGCGATATAGTCTTTCAATTGCTCGGAATCTGACAGGCCAAGATTGAAATCCCCGTCGGTGGCCAGAATAATGCGCGTCACCTCTTGGGCAGTCGCCATCTGTGAGGCGGTTCTATAGGCCAGTTGTAACCCAGCCTGCCCATGCGTGGATCCTCCGGCCTGCAGCCGCGCAAGCGCACCGAGAATACTGGTTTTTTCGGCCGCGGATGTCGGTTCCAAGACCTGACCTGCATTGCCGGCATAGGTGACAATTGCAATCTCGTCTGTGACGCGAAGCTGACCCAGCATCAAGCGAAAACTCTGTATGAGCAACGGCAACTTGTCGGGTTGGTCCATCGAACCCGATGTGTCAATTAGAAATACCAAGTTAAGGGAGGGACGTTGATCTGTTTCGGGCATCTTGCCTTGTAACGCAATTCGGATGAGCTGTGTCTCTGCATTCCACGGTGTCTGGGTCACCGTCACATCGGTGTGGAACGCCGCATCGCCACCGGGGTGCTCATCAGGGTCGGTATAGTCATACTGGAAGTAATTGATCATCTCTTCGATCCTTACTGCTTCTTTTGGAGGCAGTTGGCCTGCCTGTAGCGCTGATCGAATATAGGCGTAAGCGGCCGTATCCACGTCCACCGAAAAAGTCGAGACCGGGTGTTCGACGGTCACCCTGAGTGGGTTTTGCGGTGCCGTTGCAAAGACGTCACCGCTGGGGTTTGATTTGAGCTCCAGAGGACGAATATCCCGAGTTTCCTGCAACAAGCGACTTCTCATGCTCGCGGCAGGGCGTGAGAGAGGCATAATATGATCGCTGTCGACCTCAGCCTCGCTCAATTCTAACGCCTGCATGTCTGATGCTATTATTATGTCTGTCTTGGTAGATGTATTTGGGGCTGTTTCGGGGCTGCTTTGCACCGTGGCGTGCGGATCAATGATGGGATTGGTATGTTTTTGGTCGCCAAACTGCGCCGAAATTTCGGGAAATACGGCGATCAGGCCTGCACAGGCCAGCGCCGTTGCAGTGCCCAGAGCCATCCGGTTAGAGAGCATCGACATCATTTTTTTCACTCCTTTAAAATGTCCGTCATCGGACTGTCTAAAGGTATGACGGTGCGGCTTCGTAGTTTCTTGGAGCCGCTCAAAGTTTTTTTCAGCCAGCATCAAATGTTCGGCTTTGCGCGCGGCCTCTGGTGTCGGGGTTGTGGCTTGCAGGGCCTGTTTGAGATCGTTCAGATCGTCGCTCATAACGTCTGCTCCTGTGCTTTCAGTGCGCGCAACTGGGATTTGGCTTGCGAGACCCGCCAACTGATGGTGCCTTGTGAAACCCCAAGAATTTGTCCGGCCTCTTGGTGGGTGACATCATCCAATATCAGCGCCAGCGTATCGCGAATTTCTGGTGACAGGCTCTGCATGGCAGTGATCAACCAATCGGTCAGAGCGGCCGCTTCGTGGTTTTCAGCCTGCCGGGCCAGTTCCCAATCGCCCCAGTCAAGCGCAGCCTTGCCTTGACGGGCGGCGCGGCGTCTACGATCATGGGCTGCGTTCACAATCACCCGGTAGATCCAAGTGGAAAACCGCGCCTTTGCCTGATACGTTTGCAGCCTTTTTGGTAGGTTTGCGCAGATGTCCTGGGTCAGATCTTCGGCTTCTGTGCGGTTTCCGGTCAGGCGAAACGCCAGGCCGAATATGCGGTCGTAACAGCGCTCTAACAGGCTGCAAAAAGCCTGACGGTCGCCGGCGGCGGCAGACTGTGCAAGGTCTTCGTCGGTCATATTCATACGCATCACCTGAATTAGACGCGTGGACCCGGCCTGTTCTTGGCACGGGTTTAAATTTTTTTTTGACCATTGCGGTCAAAATCTGGGTATCACGCCGGATCAGGGTCATCCCGATCCGGCAAAAATCATGAAAGATGCCGGTCGGTGTGTTTAAACCGACATGCAGATGTATTTCATCTCGAGATAATCTTCGATGCCGTGGTGGCTGCCTTCCCGGCCCAATCCGGATTGCTTGATGCCGCCAAACGGGGCCACTTCGGTTGAAATGATACCCGTGTTTACGCCGACAATGCCATATTCCAACGCCTCGGCAACCTTGTAGACCCGCGATAAATCCTTTGCATAAAAATAGCTGGCCAAGCCGAATATTGTGTCGTTTGCTAACGCGATGACCTCGTCTTCATCTTCAAACTTAAACAGAGGTGCGAAAGGACCAAAGGTCTCTTCCGTCGAGACGGCCATATCGCGGGTCGCCCCGGTGACGATCGTCGGCGCCAGGAAATGGCCGGGTCCTTGATGGGCCTCACCCCCTAAAATGACCTGACCGCCTTTTGCGGTGGCATCGGTGATATGTTCCTGCACCTTGATCATTGCATCGGCATTGATCAGCGGTCCCAGTGCAGTGCCGGCCTCAAGCCCGTCGCCGACCTTCATTTTGCCAACGGCTGCGGCGAGTTTTTCAGCAAAGGCATCATAGACGCCGGATTGCACGTAGATCCGGTTGGCGCAAACGCAGGTTTGGCCATTGTTGCGAAACTTGCACATGATCGCACCTTCAACGGCGGCATCAAGATCTGCATCATCAAATACGATAAAAGGGGCGTTGCCGCCCAGCTCCATTGAGCATTTCATTACTTGGTCGGCGGCCTGGCGAAGCAGGATGCGGCCGATTTCAGTCGAACCGGTGAAAGTCAGTTTGCGCACGATTGGATTTTCACAAAATTCTTTGCCGATCGCAGAGGACTTGGTAGAGGGGATGATCGAAAGCACGCCTTTAGGGAGGCCGGCGCGGTCGGCCAAAACCCCCATGACCAGAGCCGATAGTGGTGTCTCTGCGGCAGGTCGCGCAACAAAGGCACAGCCTGCGGCCAGGGCCGGGGCGGCTTTGCGGGTGATCATCGCATTGGGGAAGTTCCACGGGGTGATCGAGGCGGCAACCCCGATGGGTTGTTTGATCACAGTGATCCGTTTGTCGGGCTGATGGCCGGGAATGGTCTCGCCATAAATCCGCTTGGCCTCTTCGGCGAAAAATTCGATAAAGGAGGCTCCATAGCCAATTTCGCCCTTGGACTCAGCCAGCGGTTTGCCTTGTTCTGCGGTCAGGATGGTGGCGAGATCATCAGCGTTTTCCATCATAAGATCATACCAACGACGCAGGATATTTGCGCGTTCCTTGCCGGTGAGGGCAGCCCAAGATTTTTGGGCAATTTCGGCTTTTGCAATTGCGTTGGCGGTTTGCGCCCGACTGAAATCCGCGACATTGGCCACCACGTCACCGCGGGCCGGGTTCAGCACCTTAAAGGTTGCGCCATCCTCGCCATCCACCCAATCGCCTGCCAAATAGCCCTGCGTGGCAAGCAGGCTGGGGTCCTTTAATAGAGACCGTAAATTTGTCGTATCATCTAACATCACCGCACTCCTGAAAAAAGTTCTCATTATGTCATTTCAAGTCTACATATAATTGTCCAGCTTTGAAAAGGAACCGGTCCAATGGATTTTGATGACGCATACGCGAATGCCGCCCATATTCCTGGTGCTGCGGCCTATCCGGAACGCTGGCGACAAAAGGCGGCGGATTTCCGAGGCGAGATGATATCTGCCGGACGGGCAGAATTGGATATATCCTATGGTCAAAGCGCAAGGTCTCGTTTCGATCTTTTTTTACCGCAAAGGGCGCCACATGGCCTATTGATGTTTGTGCACGGTGGCTATTGGTTGAAATTTGACAAATCTTACTGGTCGCATCTGGCGGCTGGACCGCTGCAACACGGCTGGGCGGTAGCGATGCCGTCCTATGATTTGTGCCCCGAGGTGACGATTGCCCAGATCACCCAGCAAATTGTTCAGGCTGTTATCTGTGCGGCGGGGCGTGTTGATGGTGGGCTTGTGCTCAGTGGGCATTCGGCGGGTGGTCATCTGGTGGCGCGGATGCTGGCACCTGGCATGCTGCCCAACGCTGTGATGCATCGGGTGCAACGGGTGGTGCCGATCTCGCCGGTCGCGGATCTGCGGCCTTTGCTACAGACCGCGATGAACGCGCAGTTTGGAATGAACGCGGCTCAGGCTGCTGCTGAAAGTCCGGTGTTGCAACAGGCCCCAAAGCTGCCAGTGACCGTTTGGGTCGGCGCCGAGGAGCGGCCTGTTTTTTTGGATCAGGCGCGCTGGTTGGTCGAGGCGTGGCAGACTGATCTGGGGCAGACTGATCTGGGGCATGTAATCAGCGCGGGCCAGCATCATTTCAATGTGATTGAGGATATGGTCTATCCTCAATCGGCTCTGACCCAAGCGTTTTTTGCTTAGTCTGAGAATATGCTTGCTATATGATGTGTCTTAGCTGATGACTGCTGCAGGGGTTCAGCGATGGCGTCGCCGAATTTTTGCACATTTTGCCCCGCCCCGTCCTGAACGCCGGGACCTTTCTGTAAAGGAGGGTCGACATGACAATGCGTCCTGATATGTATCAATTCCACAATGGAGAAAAGGCCTGTTTGCCGTTCTCTGACACCGAGTATGAAGCGCGTTTGTCGTTGCTTCGTGCCACGATGCGGCAGGTTGGTTGCACCGCTGCCGTGCTCACTTCCATGCATAATATCGCATATTATGCCGGGTTCTTGTACTGCGCCTTTGGTCGCCCCTATGCGTTGGTTGTAACGGCCAATCAATCGGTCACGATTTCGGCGGGCATTGATGCCGGCCAGCCCTGGCGCCGCTGCTATGGGGACAATCTGACCTACAGCGATTGGCAGCGGGATAATTTCTGGCGAGCCATTCATCATGTGACCGGAACCGGACAAGTGATTGGCTATGAGGCTGATCATCTGGTGGTGGCGCAGCGCGCCACGCTGGAGACATTTTTAAGACCTGAGCGGATCGTTGATCTGGCATCGGCCACGATGCGTCAAAGACTGCATAAATCAACAGCTGAAATTGCGTTGATCCGCCAAGGCGCGCAAGTGGCTGATATTGGGGGCTATGCCATCCGTGATGCCATTCGCGAAGGGGCGCGCGAAATTGAAGTTGCAATGGTGGGTCGCAACGCGATGGAGACCGAGATCACCCGCCGATTTCCACAGGCGGAATACCGCGACACATGGGTGTGGTTCCAATCGGGTCTCAATACCGATGGGGCGCATAACCCGGTGACGGGCCGCAGGCTTGAGGGTGGCGACATCCTGTCGTTGAATACGTTTCCAATGATCAGTGGCTATTATACCGCGCTTGAGCGCACATTGTTCGTGCGCGAGGTCGATCGCGAAAGCCTGCGTCTGTGGCAGGCAAATGTGGCAGCGCATGAATTGGGAATGACGCTGTTGCGACCCGGTACCACCTGTGCCGCAGTCACCGCACAACTGAACCAGTTTTTCGAACAAGAGGATCTGTTGCGGTATCGCAGTTTTGGCTATGGGCATTCGTTTGGGGTGCTGTCGCATTATTATGGCCGCGAGGCGGGGTTGGAATTGCGTGAGGATATCGAGACAGTGCTGACCCCCGGTATGGTAATTTCAATGGAACCGATGCTGACCTTACCCCAAGGCATGCCCGGTGCAGGGGGATACCGCGAACATGATATTTTATTGATCACCGAAACTGGCAACGAGCGGTTAACCGGATATCCCTACGGGCCGGACTTTAATATCGTTGGATAACCTGCAAGCGCCCGCGCCCTATTTGGTGCGTGGGCTTTCAGGGTTGTTTGATCCCCTAGGGCTGCTTATGATCGTGTGAGGTTTTTGCAGGATGAATATGGCTTATTTTATTTGGACGTTTCGACTGATTTTTATATCACTGGTACTTGGATTTTTGCACTACACACTGCCGCAGCACGATATACTGCGGATCACCGGGACCGATATCATTCGACGTGATTTTGGTGGGTTCAACCAAATTTTCTATGCGGATAATCAAAATGGTGATGGGACGCTGCAAAGCCGTGATCTTCGGTTGATCAGTGCGGTGCGTACCGACGGCAGTGTCAGCGTTTACCGCAACGAAGATACTGGTTGGGGCTGGCCGCCCTATTTCAAGTTTGGCACGTCAAATATACAGGCGCAGGCAACGGACCTGATTTCGACCAAAAATGCCGAGACGATGACATGGGTTTTGTTGCGGCACTATGGCTGGCGGTCAGAGCTGTTGTCGATTTATCCAAATGTGGTGCGGATGCGGGTGATTGAGGATCCAGAGATGCGGGTGATCCCCTGGCAAAATATCTTGACCTTGATTGGGATTTTTGGCGTTTTTTGGATGATTAGGGTGCGCTGGCTGCGGTTTTGGGCCGCGCGGGTCGATCCTGTTCTGGAAGATGTGACGGACACTCTTGAAGAAGCCGGATCTGGTGTCAAGGTGCGCGCTGGGCGTTTTGCAGGACGGCTGCGCCGGTTGTTCAAAACAGATTAGACGATGCCGAAAAGTTTGGGGTCTCCGGGCGGGGACAGCCCAGAGACAGATATTGACTGCTAAGTGCTAGCGCTTGCCGTAATAAAGTCCTACGATGTGCTCTGCCTGCGCAAAAAATAACCAGCGCGACACACAGACACCGGCCAGATGTGTCGCAGCGGCCAGAAGCAGCGCCAAAACATAATTGAACGGGCTCATGATCAGTATGACCGGTGCGAGCACCATCAAACCCAAGGCAATAATCCGCAGTTTTGCTGCATGTTTGCGACCAACAACGTGCATAAATTCGCTCATCAGATAATTGGTCCCGGTATGGGGTGGTTCGAAGGCTCGTACAGAACCGATGTGGCCAAGGCCGGTTGCGCTTTCTATGGTGGTGCCCGAACGTTTAAGGCGGGTATCGCCCACAACCCAATAGGCGATCTGCACGCAGCCTGCCGATCCCAGCAGGATAAGCGCCAGAAACCCTGCGCCTGCCAGAAGCGCCCCTCCTGCCAGAGACAGGCTGACAAATAGTACCGGTGTCAGTGGCATGTTCCAGCGCGGAACAGTTTTCAGCTGCGCATAGATCATCGAGGTACAATAGACCGTCGCCAGCGAGAGTGCTGCGCCGATCTGGCCCAAAATCGGCATGCGCAGGTCTAAGAAAACCAGCCCTGCGCCATAGACCCCCATGACCACCAAAGCGCCAACAGCGGCCCAGGCCTCGCGGCTGAGCCAACTTGTCTGCCACTGGCTAAAGGCTTTCAGTGCCCGTTCTGGATGGCCTAAATGAAAGGTCGACGCCAGCAGTCCGCCGACCGCCAGCAGATAGGCAACGGCAAAAAAAGCAAAGGCCAACCAGCCCGTAACCAGTGGTAGGCCAAGCCCCAAAAAGGCCAAAAGTCCAAAGCCAATGCCGGACAGGGTGGTGAATAAAATGACAGAAGGCGCTGGATGCATCAGAGTTTCTCCAGTGTTTTATCAAGCCAGCCCATGAACCCCTTGGGGTCTTCGGCAACAGGCGCGAGTAGGGGCGCGAGAATGTCGATTTCATCCAATGTGTCTTTAGGCCGGGGCGGCAGGTATTTATTGACTGGTTTGGTGCCCAACTCGGGCATAAGATCCATTCCACCACGCTCGGCCACCAACTGGCTGACCTCGCTGTCCTCATCGCCAAGATCGCCGAAATGCCGTGCCCCGGCCGGACAGGTCCGTACGCAGGATGGCACCCGGTCTTCTTCGGGTAGGTTCTCGTTGTAAATCCGGTCGACGCAGAGCGTGCATTTCTTCATCACGCCTTCTGCGGCGTCCAACTCGCGCGCGCCGTAAGGGCAGGCCCAGGCGCAGAGACCGCAGCCGATGCAATCGCTTTCATTGACCAGCACAATCCCGTCTTCGACGCGTTTGTAGCTTGCCCCAGTCGGGCAGACGGTCACGCAGGGGGCGTCGTCGCAATGCAGGCAGGATTTTGGGAAATGGATCAGCTGTGCTGCACCGATGTCGGGCTGCACCTCATAGCTGTGCACCCGGTTCAGGAAGGTGCCTGAGGCCTCTTTGTTATAGGGGTTTTGATCGCTGAGCGGCGCCCCATAGTTCTCGGTGTTCCAGCCCTTGCAGCTGATTACGCAGGCATGACAGCCGACGCAGGTATCAAGATCGATCACAAGGCCCAGTTTGCGCTGGGTGGTTTCGGGGAGCTGTGTCATTGGCTGACCTTCCAAGTAAGTTCTGCTGGCCCAACGCCCACGGGCGATTTGATCGCATCGAAGGCGGGCTGGCTTTCATTGGCTGTCTCGGCTTTGGCGATTTTGACCCGCAGGTCAAACCACGCAGCTTGACCTGTAATCGGGTCTGAATTGGCCCATCTGAGACCATCGCCTTTGGGCGGCAGTAATTCATGGATCAGGTGATTGAGCAAAAAGCCTTTGGTGGCCTCAGAGCTTTCCTCACCCAGCGCCCATGCGCCTTTGCGTTTGCCGATGGCGTTCCACGTCCAGACGGTGTTTTCATTCAGTGCCGCCATATGCGCCACTGGCACAGTGATTGATCCATGCACCGAACTGACGGTTGCCCAATCGCCGTCTGTCAGATCATGCTGCGTCATCAGTTTGGTCGGCAGATACAGGGGGTTATGGCCGTGGATTTGCCGCAGCCAAGCGTTTTGGCTGCCCCACGAATGATACATCGCCATCGGCCGCTGGGTCAGGGCATGGATGGGATATTCTTCGGGGTCCACATGGCTGTCTTCAAACGGGGCATACCAGATTGGCAGTGGATCGAGTGTAGTTTTTATCTGTTCTCTGAGATGATCTGGCGGCTGCCGGTCGCCATGGCCTTCGGCGGCCAATTGAAAGCGGCGCATCGGCTCGACATAGAGCTGAAACAGATAGGGCTGGGGGCTGTCATACAGGCCCATCTTGACCGCCCAGTCCTGATATTTAGTGTTCCAAGGTTTATAGTAATGCGCCCCGTCTGGTATGTGTTCGACAAAAAAGCCGCCGTTTTCTATATAGCGGTTCAATTGGTCCTTGTTGACTTCACCGCGGCCAATATCTGAGCCGTCACCCCGAAATCCGGCAAGTGGGCCGATGCCGGGTTTGCGGATGTGGTTGACGATATAGTCGGCATAATCCGCATATTTCTGGCTACCATCTTCATTGGTAAAGCCCGGCAAGCTGAGCCGAGCACCCAGTTCACACAGCACTGATTGGAAGCCGCGCACATTGCGGTCGGGCTCGATCACCGGCCAGCGAATGGCGTCGGCGGCGGCATCTGCTTCGCAGATTGGCCGGTCCAGAAGGCTGATACAATCATGACGTTCCAGATAGGTGGTGTCGGGCAGGATAAGATCGGCATAGGCGACCATTTCCGACGAATAAGCATCCGAATAAATGATGTTGGGGATCACATAGTCGCCGTTTTCATCTGTATCTGTCAGCATCTCAATCACACCGCTGGTGTTCATCGAGCTGTTCCACGACATATTAGCCATATACATAAACAATGTATCTATCTTATAGGGGTCGCCGGCATGGGCGTTCGAGATCACCATATGCATCAGCCCATGGGCTGACATCGGGTTTTCCCATGTGAAGGCCTTGTCGATCCGCGCTGGCGATCCATCGGCTTTCAGTGCCAGATCATCGGGTCCGTGGACAAATCCCAGATGCGGGCCGTCCAGTGGTGCGCCGGGGGTTACTTTGCAATGTGGTTTGGGGTGTACTTCTGGGGGTTTTGGATAGGGTGGTTTAAAGCGAAAGCCGCCGGGCACTTCGACGGTGCCGAGAATGATTTGCAAGACATGCAGCGCCCGGCAGGTTTGAAATCCGTTTGAATGGGCAGAAATGCCCCGCATGGCGTGAAAACTGACCGGGCGGCCGATCATTTTATCATGGGTTTCCCCGCGAAAATCTGTCCATTCCTGATCAAGCTCGATGGCCTCGTCAAAGGCAACTCGGGCAATTTCTGCGGCGATACGGCGAATTTTATCTGCTGAAATTCCAACCCGTTCCGTGACGGCATCCGCCGAATAGCTTGGATCGAGATAGCGCTCAGCCATCAGATGGAATACGGGCCTGTGGGTCACGCCGCCGTGGCGATAGGTGGCCGACAGGTCGGGCTGGACTCCGGGCTGGTCAAACGGGGTCAGCTTTCCAGAGACTCTGTCGACAACCAACTGTTTGCCGTCTGCGTCGCGCATCAGCAGGCCGTGTTCGGGGGACTTGGGGTCGCTATTGATCAGGACGGGTGCGTTCGTGTAGCGTGCCAGATAATCAAGATCCATTTTGCCGGCGCGCATCAATTCATGCACGAGAGCGAGGATAAACAACCCGTCGGTGCCCGGTGTGATGCCGACCCATTCATCCGCGATTGCGTTATAACCAGACCGGATAGGGTTGACGCCGATGACTTTTGCGCCTCGGGCTTTTATCTTGCCCAGCCCCATCTTGATCGGGTTGCTGTCATGGTCTTCGGCCACACCGAACAACATGAACAATTTGGTGTGGTCCCAGTCGGGTTGGCCAAATTCCCAAAACGCGCCCCCCATAGTATAAATGCCAGCGGCGGCCATATTTACCGAACAAAATCCGCCATGCGCGGCATAATTGGGCGTACCAAAATTCTGTGCCCAAAAGCTGGTAAAGGACTGCGACTGATCGCGTCCGGTAAAAAACGCCAGTTTTTCTGGGTTATTCTTGCGGATCGGCTCTAACAAGTTGGTGGCCATGCTTAAGGCTTCGTCCCAACTTATTTCTTCAAATTCACCAGAGCCCCTTGGGCCGACACGTTTCAAAGGGGCCTGCAGGCGCGAGGGGGCGTTGACCTGCATAATACCGGCGCTGCCCTTGGCGCATAGGACACCCTTGTTGACCGGATGGTCACGGTTGCCTTCGATATAGGCGACCTTGCCCTGTTTTAAATGCACGTTAATTCCGCAGCGGCAGGCGCACATGTAACAAGTGGTCTTGCGGATTTCATCCGAGACCTCTGGTGAGGTATTCAATATAGGTTGCTCGAAGCTCATCTGGCGTCCTTTATGGATGGTTTATGTCATGGCAAAGCAGCAATCCCAATCAGGACAAAGCTTGCGATAAAAAGTGTCTCGGTGAATAAAAGTGCGATTGCTGGGCCACCAACGGCCAACACGTGCTTGAGATTTGTTTTCATGCCCACCGCTGCGATTGCGGTCAGCAGCAGCCACCGCGAGGCCTCGCTTAGAAAGATGGCGACTTGGGCCGGGATCAGGTGCAGTGAATTCAAGGTTGCAAGCCCTAGAAAAAACACCACAAAGGTTGGCAGCAACGGCGGTTTTTTTCCGTTTTCGGGTGGCTGGGCGAAGCTGCGGATGATAACCGAGGCAACCAAAACGACCGGCGCCAATAGCGCCACCCGGATCAATTTCACCAAAGTGGCGGTGTCACCAGTTGCCTCAGAGATTGAAAATCCGGCTCCAACCACCTGTGCGACATCGTGGATCGTGCCCCCCAGAAATACGCCGCCACCAGTTTCGCCAATGTCGAGTGTATTGACCACAACCGGATAGGCCACCATGGCCATCGTCGACAACACCGTGACGCCCAATACGGTAAAGATCAGGCGCTGTTCGCTGCGGTCATCTTTTGGCAATATCGCGCTGACGGCCATTGCCGCTGAGGCACCGCAGATCGCCACTGCGCTGGCAGTGAGCAAGCCAAACCGCCAGCCGTGGCCAAAGAAACGCGCCACCCCAAGCCCGAATGCAATTGTGGCCAAAACACCAACCACCACCAGCGCAATCAATTGCGGGCCCAATCCGATAATCAGGTCGGCGCTGATCCTTACACCTAAAAGAGCCACCCCAACCCGCAACAGCGTTTTGCTGGTAAAGCTGATACCAGCGACGGTTTTACCCTCCTCACCGAGAAAGCTGACCGCCATGCCCAACAACAGTGCCAGCAACATAACCGGGGTGCTGTAGTGGTCTGCGAGAAACTGCGCTGTGGTTGCGACGATCATTGACACAATCACCCCCGGAAACACGCTATATAGGCGGTTTTTGAGTTTTGAAATCCGAAGGGAAACGGCAAAGGGTATGCTTGCAAGAGCCATGGCTTTTTACTGTCCTGTGTTGAACTCATGGGTTGCATGAACTTTCTTTTTGCGAAGAGAATAAGGCTGCCAAGTGTTTGGGATATTAGCGCATTTTCAGGGTTTTGAAAGGCCGCATTTCCGGGCCATTATAAAGTGTCAGGGGTCGTATCAAAATATTACCGCGCTGCTGTTCGAGACATTGTATGATCCAACCGGGCATGCGCCCAATGGCAAAGATCGGGACGTAGAGATCCATTGGAATACCGTGCAGTTGATAGACCACACCAGAATAAAAGTCGACGTTCACATTCAGGCCGTGGCGCGCATAGGGTTTCATCGCATCGACGACGCCTTGCAGTATCTCATACCATTCTGGTGCGCCCATTTCTTGGCCCAGTTTGCGCACGCCCTCGCGCATGTGGCGGGCACGGGGGTCTTCGGCACGGTAGACCCGATGACCAAATCCCGTCACCGGTTCGCGCGCCGCCCGCTTGGCTTTGACATAATCAGCCGCTTTGTCCGGTGTGCCGATTTCCATTACCATTTTCATCACATCTTCAGCAGCCCCGCCATGGGCTGGTCCGGCCAGTGTGGCCAATGCGGTGACAACGGCGCCGTGCAGATTGGCCTCAGTGCCGATCGTCACCCGGGCGGCAAAACTTGACGCGTTGGACCCGTGTTCGGCATGCAAGATGAAATCGACATCTGCTAGCCGCGCCGCATCCGCCGAGGGCACTTCGCCTTTCAGCATCCACAGCCAGTTGGCCGCATGCGATAAATTGGGATCCGGTGACACCAGTGTGCGCCCGTTGCGCAGCGTCTCATGGGCCGCGATGATCATTGGCAGCTGACTGGTCAGGCGTATGCCGTTTTCAATAAAAGCCTCTTCTCCGAGTTGCAGACTTTGTGGCTCAAGCGCCGCTAGTGCCGATGTTGCTGTGCGCAAAACATCCATAGGATGTCCGGATTTTGTTGCCTCGATAATCTGATAAATTTCTTGTGGCAGGTGCCTTGCAGCTTTTAGACGTGCATCAAAATCAGACAGCTCTTCGGTGTTCGGCAACTCGCCAAAAATCAGCAGATAGGCAACTTCCTCGAATGTTGATTTTGTTGCCAGATCGTGAATTGAATACCCACGGTAACTTAATTCACCCTTGGTGCCATCGATATGGCTGACACCTGAGCGTTCGAAATAGATGCCTTTTAGGCCACGGTTTATCTTGACGTTTTCGGTCATTACTGTCTCCTGCGACTGTACACGGAGGTATACATGTCGATTTTAGAAAAAATATACGCGCGCGCCCAAGAGCGCAACGCAAGGGTGGTGTTTCCTGAGTTGGATGATCCCCGAGTGGCCAAAGCAGCGGCCCGCTTGCAGGCGGATGGGCTGTGCCAACCGATGCCACTTACGGATATTTGCGATGACCAAATCGAGGTTCTGACAAAGGCACGAGGGATGAAAGAGGCAATTGCTAGGCGTCTGCTGGCCAAACCGTTGTATCGCGCCGCCGCTATGGTGGCGGCGGGCCAAGCCGATGCTATGGTAGCGGGGGCAGACAGTGCGACGAAGCGGGTGATCGAGGCGGCCAGCATCGCCATTGGTTTGGATCCGAAGATCAAAACACCGTCTTCGTTTTTTCTGATGCTGTTCCCTGATGGGCGCAGTTTTATTTTTGCCGATTGTGCAGTGAATGTTGCGCCGTCGCAGGAGGAGTTGGTTGATATCGCCTGCGCAACTGCGGCGTCGGCACAGGGCTTGCTGGGCGCGCCCCGCGTTGCGCTTTTGTCGTATTCAACGGCCGATTCAGGCCAGGGACCTTCGGTTGATCTGACGCGCGGGGCGGCCAATGCGCTGTCAGATCTGGGCATCGACAGTTTTGGTCCGATCCAGGCGGATGCGGCATTGAACCAAGCTATTGGAGCCAAGAAAGGGGTGCAGTCTGGCGATTTCAACGTGTTGGTTTTTCCTGACTTAAACGCTGGAAATATCGGGTATAAGCTGTGCCAAGAACTGGCTTCAGCCCAAGCGTTGGGGCCTTTTTTGCAAGGCTTTCGCAAGCCGGTCTGCGATCTGAGCCGCGGTGCGTCTGTCGAGGATATTGTGGCGGCAACAGCTGTGACCGTGGCGACCATATAACTCATGCAACCCCCTTGAGAATTGACAATGTGTCGGCTGCGATCATGCGCTCTTCTTGTGCCGGCACGACCCAGATTGCCACTTTTGAGCTGTCTGCGTGCAGTCGGGCTTTGCGGCGGTGGTTGGCATCGACATCAAGGCGGACCCCGGCCCATTCCAGACCGCGCAAGATGCGGGCGCGCACACCTATGGCATTCTCGCCAATACCGCCAGTAAAGGCGATTGCATCGAGCCCTTCCATTGCTGCAATCAGGGACCCGGCGTGACGCAGGCTCCAATAGCAAAAGTGTTCAATTGCAAAGGCGCTGTCGGCCGAGGCATCCAGCATCAGATTGCGCATGTCAGATTTACCGCCCGACAGGCCAAGTAGGCCGCTTTCATGGTTCAAGATGGCCTTAGTGCGTTCCAACCCATTGTCGGCCACCAGACGCAGGACCGCATTGGCATCAATGCCACCAGAGCGTGTTCCCATTGTCAGCCCGTCCAGTGGCGAGTATCCCATCGTGGTTGCGACCGAATAACCGTTTAAAATGGCGCACAGACTGGCACCGTTGCCAAGGTGGAACGCCAGCAGGCGCGAGGGAAGCTTCTGGTCGGACACCACGGGTAATGTCTGAGCCAAAGACGCATAGCTGAGGCCATGAAACCCATAGCGGCGGATACCTTTTGTCTCGATCATGCGTGGGATGGCATAGCGGGTTGCCACGGTTGGATTGGTGGCATGAAATGAGGTGTCGAAGCTGGCATATTGCGGCACATCCGGGGCCAATTCAGACAGCATATCAATTGCGGCTAGATTATGGGGATTGTGCAGTGGTGCCAGGGGTGTGCAATTGTTAATCTCGGCGCGCACCTCGGGGGTAAGCCGCACAGGCTGCGTAAGTTTAGCGCCGCCATGGACCACGCGGTGGCCAACGGCCGTCAGAGCCTTGAGGTCGAAGCCTCGCAATCTTAATCGTTTCAGCACGGCGCTCAGTGCGGCACGATGATCGATAAAGGGTGTGTTTTCGACATCGGTTCCGATGGTTAGTTTCGAAACCTGGCCGATATCTTCTGCAATCCCTGAAAGAGTTTGGTTGAGTTGCCCATCAAAAAGGGCGAACTTGATGGACGAGGATCCAGCGTTTAGAATCAGAATATTTTGAGTGTCTGTTTGATGCGCCATATCACGCGTCACGCTGGGGGTGGACGCAGCTAGGCACGCAACGACCGGGCTGATGCGCCTTTTTTGCACAAGCGAAAGGGATCAGAACAGCCCGGCTTGGCTGTTCTGATTTTTGGCGTGTTTCTTTCATGCAGAGGGTCAAACTCGCCTCCTGTTTCGGTATTACTGCGGTCCTACTCGACGGTTTGCGCCCGCATATCGTCTGCGCTGATGCCTGCCACTGCGACAGGGTTCTTCATTGCGTCGCGGCGGAACGGCTCGCCCAGTTCTTGGTTGATCATTGCTTCGATCAGCGTGGTCTTGCCGTGTTTCATCTGGTCTTCAACAGCCGTATGCAGCGCCGCTGTCAATTCGTCCATCGTGCGTGCTTGCACACCCTGCAGGCCGCAGGCTTGCGCGATACCAGCATAGGAGACTTTGTCATCCAACTCGGTGCCGATGAAGTTATCTTCGTACCAAAGGGTGGAATTACGCTTTTCGGCGCCCCATTGATAATTGCGGAAGACGATCATCGTAACAGCGGGCCATTCTTCGCGGCCGATTGCGGTCAGTTCTGTCACGGCGATGCCAAACGCGCCGTCGCCTGCAAAACCGACAACCGGAACATCAGGACAACCAATTTTTGCGCCGACAATTGATGGCAAACCATAGCCGCAGGGGCCAAATAGGCCGGGAGCCAGATATTTGCGGCCGTCTTCGAACGATGGATAGGCGTTACCGATGGCGCAGTTGTTGCCGATATCAGAGCTGATAATCGCCTCTTTGGGTAGGGCGCTCTGGATGGCGCGCCAGGCTTTGCGTGGGCTCAGCCATTCGGGTTTGCTGGCGCGGGCGCGCTGGTTCCATGTGGTGCCGGGATCATCGTCTTCGTGATCCATGCTGGACAATTGCTGTGCCCAGGCTGATTTGGTCTGAGCAATTGTCGCTTTGCGCTCGGCGCGGCCACTGTCACCTGCAGTATCAGATAGTTTTTCCAGCAGGGCTGATGCCACGTTTTTGGCGTCACCAATGATCCCGACGGTCACTTTCTTGGTCAGGCCGATGCGATCTGGATTGATATCAACCTGAATGATCTTGGCGTCTTTGGGCCAATAATCGATGCCGTAGCCGGGCAGGGTTGAGAACGGGTTCAGGCGGGTGCCGAGGCACAGGACGACATCGGCGTTTGAAATCAGCTCCATACCGGCTTTCGATCCGTTATATCCCAGCGGACCGGCGAACAGAGGGTGTGATCCAGGGAAGGCGTCATTGTGTTGATAGCCAACACAGACTGGTGCGTCGAGGCGCTCGGCCAATTTGATGCTTTCGCTAATGCCGTTGGCCAATATCACACCTGCGCCATTCAGGATGACCGGCGATTTGGCCGACGAGAGCAGGTCGGCGGCTTTTTGCAACGCTGTGTCCCCACCCCGCGGGCGCTCGAAGGTGACCATTTCAGGCAGATCGATGTCGATCACTTGGGTCCAGTAGTCGCGTGGCATGTTGATCTGCGCTGGCGCGCTCATCCGCTTGGCGTTTAGGATTACCCGGTTTAGCACTTCTGCGACGCGGCTTGGATCGCGCACTTCTTCTTGATAGGCAACCATATCTTCAAAAAGCGCCATTTGCTCAACTTCTTGAAATCCGCCCTGGCCGATTGTTTTGTTAGCTGCCTGTGGGGTCACCAACAGCAAAGGTGTATGGTTCCAATAGGCGGTTTTTACCGGTGTGACAAAATTCGTAATGCCGGGGCCATTTTGCGCAATCATCATGCTCATCTTGCCGGAAGCGCGGGTATAGCCATCAGCCATCATGCCGCCAGATCCTTCATGGGCGCAGTCCCAGAAGTTGATCCCGGCTTGCGGGAATAGATCGGAAATCGGCATAAAGGCCGAGCCAATAATCCCAAAAGCATGTTCAATACCATGCATTTGGAGGGTTTTTACAAAGGCTTCTTCAGTGGTCATTTTCATTGCTGGGTACTCCTGTACAGGCCGGCCGGGTGAGTCGGTTTGTCTCAATTCTTGCGCCAAGATTTACGAGGTTGGATAAAACTCTGTTAGGGCCAGATGTAAAACCCCCTTAAGGCCAATTAGGCGAGTTCTCCGGCAATTTTTGCCACTCCCTCGCCGATGCGTTCCGCACCAATCGAGGAATAGGCGAGGCGGTAGAACTGTTGCGGCGGGTGAGGTTGGGCAAAAAACGAATGGCCAGGTTCAATCAACACACCTTTTGGGACTAATTTGGTGGCTAATTCCCGTGTATCCACCCCGTCCGGGGCCTGCATCCAGAACGATGACCCCCCGAAATAAGCCCGACCTGCCACCGCCAAGCCGCAGGCTTTGATTGCATCATCCATCACGCGCCGCCTCTCTGAGAGCATGCGGCTCATTTTTCGGATCAGTGCGTCGTAATGACCCAGAGACAGGAAATAGGCAGCGGTGCGTTGGATATGACCGGGAGGGTGGCGCAAGACGCTTGCACGCAGAGCACGGGCCTCTCTAATAAAAGGCTCAGATCCGACCAGATAGCCCAGTCGGAGACCTGGGAAAATTGATTTTGAAAAGCTGCCGACATAAATGACGCGACCATCGGGATCGAGCGATTTTAATGCTGGTGAAGGGGCTGAAAGAAACGACATTTCGAACTCGTAATCATCCTCAACAATCAGCGCATCCTGAGCACGGGCACGTTCTAACAGGGCCATGCGCCGCTCAATCGGCATTGTCGCAGTCGTAGGGCATTGATGACTTGGTGTGGTGAAGATGACATCTACATCGGAGGGAATTGCATCGGGTGGCAGGCCGTGTTCATCGACATCGATCAAAGCCAGATGGCAACGAGACTGGGTCAAAATATCGCGCAAAGCGTGATAGCAGGGGTTTTCAATAGCTGCTTTGCGGCGCTGTGTCAGTAATACTTGGGCAGTCAACCAAAGCGCATTTTGGGCTCCGAGTGTGACCAATATTTCCTCTGGACGGGCAATGATTCCGCGCCGCGGCAAAGTGTGCCGTGCGATGAATTCAACCAGTTGCGGATCATCCTGATCGTAATAGTCGGTGGTGAGTGCTGTGAAGTTTTTCTGTCCCAAAGCCTGTAGGGCGCACATGCGCCAATTGGCGTGGTCAAACACTGTCGGATCGGCTTGGCCGTACACAAAGGGGTATTTGAACTTTGCCCAATCTTGCGGTTTTTCTGGGGTCGCACCGCCTGTAAACTTTTGTCCGATTGCCCGGGACCAATCGACGCCGTCATTGCGCGGCCGGTTAGGCGGCACGGACGGGGGCTCAGGGGCGGTTTGCGATACATAATAGCCAGAGCGGCCTTTTGAGCTGAGATAATCATTTGCCAGCAGCTCTGTATAGCCCAGCGTCACTGTGATCCGACTGACCCCTAAATGTAACGCCAGCTTGCGCGTCGAGGGCAGCTTTTCTCCGCGGCGAAATCGCCCCGATAGGATGCCTTCGGCGATCATTTGCTGAATGCGGGCCTGCAGGGTACCCTGCGCCTCGGGGATCAGGAAAAAGGTTTCGATTGGGATAGCCATAGCGCCAGCATAGTCTGGCCCTAATTGTATTGCAAACTGGTATTAAGCCCAAAGCCGTCTAAGACGGAAATCCTGCGGCCGATGCTGGGGCCTTTTGATCCGCATGTGGAAGATTGGGGCGCAATTACGATCCCAAGGCGCTCGGATCGCAGAGCGCCTTGGAATGTTCATAAGATGAAATCAGCCAAAAACCCGCGTCAATGCACTATCTACAGCTGTGAGGATTTCGTCAATATCATCTTTTGTTGCAATGAGCGCCGGGCTGAAACACAGTGTGTTGTTAAAGCCGGGAAGCGAACGGTTGGTCGCCCCGATCACAACGCCCTGTGCCATGCAGTCCCCGACCACTGCCTGTACCTTTTTCTCGTCCATCGGAGTTTTGTCTTCTCGATCAGATACCAGTTCAGCCCCAAGAAACAGACCCTTGCCGCGCACATCGCCGATTACCTTATGGCGACCCATCAATTCGGCTAGGCCGTCCAGCATATAGCTGCCCATCTGGTTGGTGTTTTCAAGAAGGTTCTCGTCTTCTATGATGCGCAGGTTTTCCAGTGCCGCCGCCGGCCCGGCAGTGCACCCGCCAAAGGTCGAGATATCGCGGAAATAATTCATTGGGTCCGCGGCGTCGTCCTTGAACAGGTCGAACACTTTCTCTGAGGTCACCAGACAGGCAATCGCGGCGTATCCCGAGGCGACGCCTTTGGCCATGGTCACCATATCCGGCTCGACGCCGTAATGTTGATAACCGAACCACGTACCGGTGCGGCCCACGCCGCAAACGACCTCGTCAATATGCAGCAATATATCGTATTTTCGGCAAATTTCCTGAATACGCTGCCAATAGCCTTCGGGCGGGGTGATTACACCACCGCCGGCGGTTACTGGCTCAAGGCAGATGGCACCGACAGTGTCGGGACCTTCGCGCAGAATGACCTCTTCGATGGCATCGGCCGCGCGCTCCCCATAGTTTTCGACATCCCATTGTTTGCGGTATTCCAAACAATGTGGGACTTTCACAAAGCCGGGCGTGTAGGGGCCATATTGCGCGTTGCGTTCTTCTTGGCCGCCGGCCGATAGGCAGGCAATTGTGGTGCCGTGATAGTCGCGGTCACGATAGAGAATTTTGTGTTTTTTGCCGCCATAGCGCTTATGGGCTATTTGGCGCACCATTTTAAAGGCTTTCTCATTCGCCTCTGATCCTGAATTGGTATAGTAAACCCGCGACAGTCCCGGCATTTTTGAAATGAGCTTTTCAGCGAAAAGCGCACCTGGGATAGAGCCTGCCGAGCCGGCAAAATAATTGAGCTTGATCAGCTGGTCGCGGACGGCATTGGCGATGCTTTCGCGGCCATAGCCGACATTGACCGTCCATACCCCGCCGGACACAGCATCTATATGCTCTTTGCCGTTCTGGTCCCAGACCCGCATGCCTTTGCCCTCGACGATAATTCGGGGTTCGGCATTTTCAAACGGTTTGTGCTGCGTTAGGTGGTGCCAGATGTGGGCGCGGTCGGCCTCGACCACCTTGGAAATGTCATTGTCGCGAAGTGTGCCGTCCATGATATGTCTCCTCATGTTGGGGCGCGTGGATGTCTGTGAGGTTCGTAAAACTAATTGCGTATAACTCATCCTAAGTTTTTCTGGTTTCGTTAGGGCCAGTTGTAAAAGAAATTTAAGGCCAAATTTTCAGACCAGACCTAGGCCTATCCAATAAAATAAGGGTCGCCCCTATATATAAAGGACGACCCAGCTTTATTTTAAACGATATTAGGTTCGGTTTCTAGATGCGCCCCATCAGCCTTTGCCCCGCCATGGAATGGTCTTTGTGATGACCCAGCGCATGATGAGATCGAACGCTAGCCCCAGAATTCCCATGATCAGAATTGTTACCCAGATCAATTCGTAATCCGAAACTGTGCGGGCGACGTTTTCAATAAAGCCAACACCGGTGGTGCCGGCCAGCATTTCTGCTGCCACCAAAGTGCCCCAACACACGCCGATTGCAATGCGTATACCCGTCAGGATTTCAGGCAGGGCGTTGGGCAAAATCACGTTGCGCAAGATTTGTCCGTTGGTGGCCCCAAGCGAGTGTGAGGCCCGTATTTTTGACAATTGAGTGCCAGAGGCCCCGGTGCGGGCCGAGATTACCATGATGGCAAATGCGACCATAAATAGTAGGAAGATTTTACCGTCATCCTGAATGCCGAATATTGTCAGGATTAGCGGCGCCCAAGCCAACGGCGGCACAGGACGGTATAGCTCTATGAGCGGATCAAAAAACGATTTGAAGAATTTTGAAACGCCCATGTAAATGCCCAAAGGCACCCCGAACATAATACCCAATCCCAAAGCGACCAGCACACGGAACATTGAGTCCCAGACGTGGCCATCAAACATCGGTACAGCGCCAAGGTTCACATCACCCTGCGCCAGTGCCAGCACCTTGTCTTTGAAGTTTGGCGTGACGGTGCCGTCTGCGGCATGTCTGGCATACTCCCCTGGCAGGATGTCGGCGATCCAATCGGGCATGATCATCGCCACTACGTTTCCAACGGGCAACCATTTCCACCAAAACAGCGGGATCCCTTTAAAGCCCCCGTCAGCCTCGGTGTTGGGGCTTGCGAGTTTCCAGAAAGTTGCCACAACATCGGTGGGTTTTGGAAGCCAGCGGCCCGAGCCTTGTTCGGTACATTGGGTGCGCGACTTTACGATGCCATCACCTGGGAAAAACAGCGCCTCAATCGTACCCAATTGGCCGCGGGCGTCATTTTTTGCACTGTCGAGGGTGGCAATCGCTGTGTTGATCCCCTCAAGCGATTCTGCCGGGAAGATGATGCCGTCGTCGAGGCGTTTGAAAATGCGCTCGACTGCTTTTAGATACGCCTTGCGGGCGTTTGTGACGTCTTCTTCAAATTTTCCTAATGTTGTGACTATTTTTAACGCATCAATGCGGTTTTTTATGTCAACGATCAGGGCGTCATTTTGCGAGGGATTGTTGCGGATTTTAACGAACCGCGCCGCCAATTCCTGTGCGTCCAATGTAATTGTGTCAAACAAGACACCTCTTTCGGTGATCGGCAACATTGGGATTTCGATGTGCGTTGTGCCCCATCTGGGTTGCGCTAGCGCCTCTGCTGAGGGCGAGATGCCTTGCGGTCCGGCTGCGAGTCGGGTGCTGAGACCCACTAAATCTTGTGCTAAAACCTGTAATTGATCCTGAGCGTCAAGGCTCAGATTGGCCGGGTTCGACGAGTTGGCCATAAGATGCCGGGTTTCGCTGATAAGTGCATAGAGTTCTGTCTGCTCATTTTGGGAAAACGCAGCGGTGGGCACCTGTGATTGCAACAGCATCAATTGATCTGAGTTGCGCGCAACGAGTGTCGTGGATTTGTAGTAACGCGATTCCAAGGGTAATGCTGCCTTGATCGGTGAAATAGCCTCTTCAAGCTTTGCCACCTGACACATCTCGTTGGCTGCATTGGGAAAATAGGCACGGCCCACGCCCCACGAGAAATAAAACCAAACCAGTAGCAGCGCAGAGATGCCGCAGACCGACCAATACCAGCCGCCCTTCGTGCGCTCAGGGTCGCCAAAGACCGCATCTTTTGCGCTAAGCTTAGCTTGTTTTTTACCGATGAAAATCGACGTGATGAACATAATCGCCAGTGCGAAAATGACGATAGCCGCTATCGCGGCACGGTTATCTGACATCCAATCAAGCACGGCCCATTATCTCTTCTTCCATGTTCCAGATCATTGTGAGGATTTCTTCTCTGACGTCGGCGAAATGACTGTCTTGCTTAATCTCTCGCAGGGATTCTTTCAGGCCACGCTCGGCAAAAGGTAGATTATATTCTTTGTGAATGCGCCCCGGGCGTGGCGCCATGACGAACAACCGTTCCCCCAATAAAAGCGCCTCTTCGACCGAATGGGTGATGATCATGATCGTCTTGCCGGTCTCTTTCCAAAGATCCAGCACCAGCGATTGCATCTTTTCGCGGGTCAGCGCGTCAAGGGCGCCAAGCGGTTCATCCATCAAAATAACATCGGGGTTGTTGACCAGGCATCGCGCAAGCGCCACCCGTTGCTGCATGCCGCCGGACAGTTGATACGTCGGCGTGTCGCCAAAGCCTTGAAGCCCAACAATATCAAGCCATTTCTCAACCAGTTCGGCGCTTTCTTGTTTATCTGTGTTCTTCATGCGCAAGCCAAAATCAACATTTTTAGCAACCGTTAGCCATTCGAATAAAGCGCCTTGCTGGAACACCATGCCGCGTTCCACTCCGGGGCTTTTGATCACATCTCCACCCAGCGTAATATGGCCACCTGTTGGGTTGATAAAGCCTGCAATCATGTTGAGCAAAGTGGTTTTACCACAGCCTGACGGCCCAAGCACGGCTAGTAATTCCCCCTTTTTCAAGGTGAAATTTATGTCTTTCAAGGCCTCGACCTTCCCTCCGGTTTGGGGGTTGGTAAAGGTCATGCAAAGATTGTCACAGATAAGATTTGCCATAAAGCCTCTGGTTATAAACGGGTCCCAATCAAGCCGCCTTGACGACTGGTGTCGAGCTTTTGACTAAGGGGAGCGCGCGATCTCACTTAGCGCCAGATTAGACTTCAGCTTAAGGCCAGTATTTAGTTTTGCGCGCCTTATAAAATAGCTATATGAATATATGAAAAAGGAGGCCAACGCACGGGGCCTCCTTTAGAGGTTTTTGACCGTTCAGGATTTAGTCCAAGAACGAGGCATCGATTGTTTTGGCAATAGATGTTCCATCAGAGGCGTCAGAGAATACCACGCCCAAGGCGGCTGCGGCGCCGGCTGCAACACCGTCTGGTCCAAAGAATTTGGTCTTTTGATCTTCTTCAGACAAGAAAATCATGCCTTCCATTTGTGATCTGGTGTCTTCAACACTCATACCAGCATCTTTTGCGACCTTTGCAAGCTGCGCGTCGGTAAAGGCCCAAGCTTTATTGGCCTCATCGGTCACATCGAGAAATGTTCTCAGAAGATCAGGATTTTCAGTGGCAAATTTCTCTGTTACGGAGACAACATCGAAAGATCCGATGCCTGCTTCAACCTTTTGTTCTGAGGTCATGATCGGAGTGCCAACTTCACCGGCTGCTTTCGAAGAGTTGCCGCCGAAAATGCAGGCCATATCGACAGAGCCGTCCGCCAGTGACACAGCGCCGTCTGCTGGCGCCTGATCAACGATTGTCATTGTCGACATGTCAACGTCCAGATGGGCCATGTAACTCTTAAATGCAAAGTCGGCCATGGTGTTCAGTGGCACGGCAACGGTTTTACCTTCCAACTCGGAGGCGTTTGAGGCGTCAATGCCAAGACCGTTTTTCACGAAACAATCATTTGCTTCATACATCATCGCCACGGCGACCATTTTGAGCGGTGCACCTTGTTGAATCGCGGTTACAAACGGGGCAAGACCTTGCGAGTAAGAAATGTCGATGTCGCCTGATAGCATTGCTTCTGTCATCTGCACGCCAGTTGAAAAGTCAGTCCAATTTACGTCGACACCCATTGCGTCGTCATAAGCTTTGTCAACTTTCGCAATTTGGTTTGGGGATGCCCATTCCAAGAAGAATGCGGCGTTGACTGAATCTGCAGCGTATGATGCAGAGGCAGTTGCCATAACGGCAGCACTTGCAGTTGCCAGTATGGCGGCTTTGAGGTTTTGTTTCATTTTTAACTCCCTAAATGAAAGAAAGCAGATCAGCACCACTTTGCTCATGACGGCATGGATGCCGACCCGCTTTCCCGCAACGCTTACCACGACTATAAACGCAAATCACCTTAAATTTTATAAAGGAATATTGCTTTTTCCTGTATAATTAATAATGTTAAATTATAAATAATCCAACGCAATATATCAGCCATACACCCACTGTGATATTCATGCTCGAGCGCTGTGGTTGCGGCAGGTCTAGGCGTTTGAGACGGTGGTATAAAATCAATCGTCTGCCAGCACTGCAATTGGGGGGCAATCGATTGACAGTGCCGCAAGAAAAAATTGATATTGGAATTCCCAGTAGGGGCGGTGCTATTTGTATTTTGATTTGCGATATCTTTCATGGACGCGCGCGGTGCCTGTTGTGAAATGTATATCACGGCCCACTCAAAAAGTTTGGCCAGGGTGCTATTTGCAAGTGAAAAAACATCATTTAGATCGTTCAGCTATTAATTAAGTACAGTCGCGGTCTTGCCTCTGGACTGAGACGTTTTGGCGGGTTAGTTAAGCCCATGCCATATTCTGAACGTGTATTTCTTACCGAATTATTTAATGCCGCCGTCAGTGCGGCCGACCCCAAAACGGCGCTTTCTTGTTTCTTGCCGGTCAAACCTAAAGGACGCACTGTGGTGATTGGTGCTGGCAAAGGCGCTGCGCAACTGGCGGCTGCCTTTGAGGAACTTTGGGAGGGCCCGCTAAGTGGAGTGGTGGTGACGCGCTACGGATTCACTGCGCCGTGTCAACACATCAAGGTGCTAGAAGCGTCTCATCCGGTCCCCGATGCAGCAGGTCTTGTGGCGAGCGCTGCATTATTTGAGGCGGTGCGCGACCTTGGCCCGGATGATTTGGTAGTGGCCTTAATCTGTGGAGGTGGGTCGTCTTTATTGCCCGCTCCGGTGGCGGGCTTGTCACTGGACGACGAGATTGCTCTGAACAAAGCTTTGCTGGCATCTGGAGCGCCGATTTCGGCGATGAATATCATCCGCCAACAGATTAGCCAGATCAAGGGCGGGCAATTGGCACGCGCGGCTGCGCCTGCCAAAGTAGTCAGTCTAATTGTGTCTGATGTGCCGGGTGATGACCCCGCACAAGTTGCGTCTGGCCCCACGGTTGGGGGTGCAAACGGTCCCGCGGATGCCCTCGCAGCGATCCGGACCTATGATATTAAGCTGCCGTCCAATATCCAACGCTTTATTGAAAGCCTGCCTCATACGTCACATGAGGCAGCGCAACTGGCGGGCAACGAGGTGCATATCATTGCCTCAGCGTCAAAATCATTGGAAGCAGCGGCCAAGGTTGCTGCGGCACATGGCATCCCTGCGGTTATTTTGTCGGATGCGATCGAGGGCGAGGCGCGGGAAATAGCAAAAATGCATGCGGCGATTGCGGCTCAAATTGCAGATAGTGACCGCCCGTTCTCGGCGCCAGTTGTTGTATTGTCCGGGGGCGAGACCACTGTGACACTGGTGGGGCCGGGGGGACGTGGCGGGCGTAATACTGAGTTTTTATTATCGTTTGCTCGCGAAATTGAAGGTCGAGAAAACATTCATGCGCTCGCGGCTGACACAGATGGTATTGACGGTTCTGAAGATAATGCCGGCGCGTTCTGTGATGGCCAGAGCTGTGCAGAAATGCGTTGTGCTGGTACGGATCCCTCCGACGCCTTGCTTGGTCATGATGCATGGTCGGCGTTTCTGTCTATTGATGCGCTGTTTGTCTGCGGACCAACTGGGACAAATGTTAATGACTTCCGGGCGATTTATATTACATCCGACCCGATATGATCTGCCGTGAGGCCCTAAAGATGGGACCTTAGTTTTAAAGAATCCACGCTTGTAAAGGCGGTAGCGCAGGGGCCCCAGCCGTCAGAGGGAGCCCAAGCGGTCTGATAGCAGAGCTTTTGAGTTGTGGATCAACTTTTGCACCTCATCGGGAAGACGCTGACATGTGTCGATATCTTCAGATTTTGCAGCGGTTTCAAATTCGTTCAGCAAGCGCTGTACCGAGGTCGCACCGACCACTGCAGCAAAACCGGCAGCTTTATGTGCGGTTTGTCCCGCGGCAAGATAATCACTGTCGCTGACCTGCTGCTTCATGATCGTCACGGCGGTCTCACACTCTTCAACAAATTGGCTTAGATAGCCACCTAGCGTGGAGGTGTCCAACAGTTCGAGCAGTGCATCAAACACTTCGATGTCAATCAAGTCGGCTTTTGGTTTGGTCATGGTGGCAATCTCCTTGATACTTTCGCTTGGTGAAACGAGGGGCTGTTGCCGACGCAGATAGGCGCGGTACATGGCGGCTCTAAGCGCTTTCTTATGGACGGGTTTGATAATTAGATCATCCATCCCGGCGGCCAGAAACTCTTCTATCTGTTCTGGCAAAGCATGAGCAGTGAGCCCAATTATTGGTACGGTGTTGTGCGCGGATGACTGACGGATAATTTTGGTCGCCGTAATTCCGCTGATGTGTGGCATGCTGATGTCCATCAAAATAGCGTCAAAGTGCCCTTTTTGCGCGAGGTCAATTGCCTCTTGTCCGTCTTTCGCCTCGACGATGTCGTGTCCATCAAGGTGTAGCGAAGCGATAAGCATGCTGCGGTAAATTTCATCGTCCTCTGCGACCAAAAGCCGAAGTGGTTTTTCAGGGTCAATGTCAGATGTTTTTTGAACCTCTTTGGCCGGAAGAGCAAAGGCGCTCTTTACATCCGCTTTTTTGGAGGTTTGAACCAATGGGAGTTCGAGTTTTATAGAAAATTTTGTCCCTCGATTGACGGCAGTGTCCACAAAAATCTGTCCGCCCATAATCTCGGCTGCCCGCTTGGCGATGCCCAGGCTCAGCCCGGATCCACCGCCCGTTTTCGTATAGGCCGTCTCCAAAGACTTAAAGTTTTCAAAGATCGGTTGCATGCCGGCGAGTGGAATGCCTGATCCGGTGTCACTGATCATGATATCAACTTTTAGGGTGCCGTTTTGGGTGTCAACATCTGTTGACAATGCCACTTCTATTTTGCCAAATTTATTAAACTTTACGGCGCTTGTGACCAGGTGGGTGAGTGTTAAAGCGAACAGCCGTTCGGACCCTAATACTAAATGGCTGTCCTGCGCTGGTTTGCGAAAGACCAGTCTGTTGTTCTGCGTTTTGGCAACACTTTGCTGATCGTTGACCACCGAATGGATGGTTTCGGCCAGAGAAAAAGCTGCTGTTGAGAGTTTTGTTCGGTTTGGGTTAAGCAACTGGTTTAACTCCAGCAGGTTGCCCAGTTGCTCTACCGCTGCCTTGCTATAGTTTTCGGAAATTTCAGTCAGCCAAGTCTGTTGATCATCAAGCTCAGTGGTTTCTTTAAGCAATTCAATACTGGCCATGATCCCGTTCAAAGGTGTGCGTAACTCATGGCTCATGATGGCCATAAACCGTGCTGTGGTTTGCTCTTCCCCGCGCATTTCGGTCAGAGTATCTTCCATTTTCTTTTTGAAATTTATCTGTTTGGACAGATTTTTCAAAGCGATTAGAAGGGTTTGTTCAGATTGCAGAATGAGGTTTGCCTCAATTGGGTGTAGGGACCCATCCTCAGTGCGTAGATCAAAATTAACTACGGTTGCTGTATCTTGAATAGCCTGCTGGGCAAATGCATGCTCGACCGCATCGGTCAATGCGATACCGCCAACAGCTTGGTCTATCCGGTCGGTGACATCGCTTAGTTTGGAAACGGGTGGCCAAGATCCCAATAAGTTTATGGCTTCGTGATTGCTTTCAAGAATATCCCCGCCTCGGTTCACCAAAATTATGGGGTCGCTGCTAAAGCTGACTGTTTTTGCAAGAGTTGCGCGAACCCTGTCGTGCGCAATTCTGCCAGAGAGTGCCGAAAGATATTGTAGCCGCATCAACGCAAAGGATCCGATAAAGGTTAGAAAACTCAACAGACCTGCGACGGATAGAAAATTCAAATAGCGCAAAGCCTTTTGGTTGTTTTTAGTTTGCGTCTCCAGAAAAGTGGTTGCGGCATCTATTTGCAGTGACTTTATTTGAATCGCAATTGCTGTGGTGCGCGCCATTAATCCAGGCAGTGCCGCTAAGAGGTCGGCATCAACGGGGTACACAAATTGAACGAGGCCATCTATTTCTGTAATAACTGCAGCGAGCTGTGTGATTTTAGAAGGATCTATTTTAGACGTATTCTGATTGCTGTGACTTGATACAAAAAGAGCATCGAAGTTTTCTCTGAAGGTGATTAAATCTGCCGCTGCGCCATTACTTTCTGTGGCCTTTTGTCCTGCGTCGGTGACGCGGGATACAGTTTCGTCCAATGTTGACAGGACGTTTTGCAATATGCGGCTTTTGTCTTTTTGCTCCGTCAGGGCGGCGGCTGTCCAAATATAGAACAACCCACAAAATGCCAGCATGACAAAAAATACCGAAAAAGCAACGGTTGCTGCAACGTCATTCAATTTCCTAGATTTTTGGAGTGTAGTTAAAAATATCATTTTTTCACCAAAAAATATACAGGCCTGTGGACATTTACGTTCTCGCGGCTGATTTTTTATTGAGGTGCTTTAACGCACATCATGTCACAGCGTATGCTCTAGTATGGCATTATTAGTAGGTCGATGGCCAGATAAACTTTTGCGCTGAATAAGATTGATTTCACAGGACATATTCAAAATAGGCCGTTGCATAATTAGGCAATTAGATACGACTATCTCTGCTGCCTGATATATTTGATTGTCTGACACAAGGACTGGAATCGCCATTGCTGGAGCTATCAAAAGATATTAATTTACAATATTTAGTCTTGAAATGGTTGCTATCAGATACGAAAAGTGGGCAGTGTATTAGAAAGTTGGTGATCTAGAGGTAAGGTATGGAACTGGAAAACGAAAAGATAAGTGTCTTGATCGCCGATGATCACGGTATGATACTCGATATACTTTCGCTGTATCTATCTGCTCAGACTGATATATCTGTAAAAACAGCTGCTGATGTTGAGGCTGCTGCTGATTTGTTAAAAATAGAGGGCAGTTTTGATGTTATATTGCTCGATTATAACATGCCGGGTATGCACGGTCTGAAAGGGTTTGACCGGATCATGCGGTCCAATGCTTCAAAACCAGTTGCGATTTTAACGGGCAACCCAACGCGGCGTATGATGGACGAGGCTCTTGAAGCTGGTGCGGCGGGTATATTGCCCAAGACAATGCCTGCAAAAAGTCTTGCGAACGCTATTAGGTTCATCCACGCCGGTGAAACCTATATGCCTTTGAGTCTGATGCGGGATGAAATGAATTCTCAGAGCTCGAACGGAGGGCCGCTGAGCTCAAGAGAGATGACAGTTTTGGGCTTTTTGGGTGAAGGCAAGCAAAACAAAGAGATTGCGAATGAGCTGGCCTTATCCGAAGCGACGATTAAAATGCACGTGAAGTCTATTTGTAAAAAGCTGGATGCGAATAATAGAACGCACGCGGTTATTAATGCCAGAGACATGGGCCTGCTTTGATCTTGTGGTGTGCTAATTTGTTAGCTTAACACAAAATTGGTTCTTTCACAGGTGGGTTGCGAGAGATCACTAGGCTCTAAGGTCCACCGGCATAAATGCACGCATTGTCGACCCGGCAACCTAGAATTTGAGAAGGCTGAGCGCCACAGCATACAAGTATTGCTGCCTGACGTTCTAGCTTTCCTTTCCCCTTCACGCCCGCCGCGGTTTCATTTTGAGCTGGCCGTCCGTGGCTGTCGCGCCAGTATTCATCCCAAATTTCCGCAGTTTCTCAATAAGTGTCGTTCGTCTGAGGCCGAGTATTCTTGCAGCGTCAGGTGCGCTCCCGCCGCTTTGTTCCAAGGCAGCTTCAATCAATGCCATTTCTGTTGCATTCATAAAATCTTTTAAGTTGAAATCAGGGTTTTGTTTCAACAAAGATGCGTAGTTAAATTCATTTGTTGGGTTCGTAATGGCCTTGACCTGACTTGATGCGGCGGCTTGCTCTTGTATATTTTCCAATGCATCCCAAAGAGTGGCCTGCTCCACCTCTTTTTCGGCGTCAAAAGATAATAAGCTGCTGACCTCTGCCGCAGTTATTTGTTGGCCGCTAAAAAGAACTGATGCGCGCTCGATAAAATTGCGCAGCTCTCTGATATTTCCCGGCCAACTATATTTTTGTAATGCCGTTAGCCCCGAAGGGTCAAAAGATGGCGGTTGCATCCCGGGATTTTCACTTTCCATACGTAGGACCAGAAACCTGAGCAATTCGGGGATATCTTCCCGGCGTTCAGCCAAGGCAGGGACGCGGATGGGAAAGACATTGATGCGATAGAGAAGGTCTGCTCTGAATTGCCGTTCTTCTACTTGCGCTTCAATATTTTGATGGGTGGCACAGACCAGCCTGAAATCGACTGGTATTTCCTCATTAGACCCGACGCGTTGGACAACGCGACATTCAAGAATCCTTAACAGTTTTGCTTGCAATTCTAAGGGCATATCCCCTATTTCATCCAGAAATAATGTGCCGCCCCTCGCCTCCTCAAAGCGGCCAGCGCGCCGCTTTTCGGCCCCTGTGAAGGCGCCTTTTTCATATCCGAACAATTCTGCTTCGAGTAAGTCTGATGGAATGGCAGCACAATTTACTGCGACCAATTTTCCCTTGCGTCCAGACATCAAGTGTATGCCGCGTGCAACCAATTCCTTGCCGGCACCCGTGGGTCCCTGCGCCATTACAGCGACGTTGAAATCCGCCACCGAACTGATTAAATCACGCATTTTACACGTTGCGAACGAAGATCCTATGATCATTCGCGCCAAATGCAAATTCGAGTTCATTTTTCCTGCCTTTTTAACAAAGTGATAGCAGACGAACTTAAATTATTAAACTCGTTATTCCGTTAGCTCGTGATAAATTATGGATGCGATGTAGATCTTTTGATGAGCGTAATTACACAACTACATAAATATTCTATATTTTAAACGGTAAAATGAAAAATATAGTGTTTAGTGATAGGCAAGGCTGTGGGCTATTTGCCCACACGGGTAAAATAATTCAATTGCACATAGGTGTATTTATAAAAAGTGGCACACTTTTTGCCTGTGTACATCAGGTGCCGTCGGAGGGCGAGAATGTACAGAACCATTATTGAGCCAAGTGAACTTGAGGTCGCACAAAGTCTGTATCAGACGTTGGTCGGTCACCGTGTATCGGCCGCTATGCATCAAGATGCGCTCGCCGCTGAGATACCTGCTAAATGCGAGTATTTTGTCGCCTCTGCGGCCTTTGAGGCCCAAGCGGGTGGTACACGGTCTTTGATCGAACTGGCGCGCAAAGTTGGTGCGAAGTCGCTGGTTGTAATATGTGAAAACGCCGAAAAGTATATGGTTCAGTCCGAACTGAATGGCAAATTGCTGAGAGTATCTTTTCCAAAGCCTAAAATAACCCAAGCCCGAGAGTATATCGTCTTGTTTATGGCAAGCCTTTTGCATGGAACTGGTTTGGCTGTGCCGCGTGAGGCAGCGAGTTGTCAACTTTTTGAACTTGCGGAGCGTGTAGCCAAAGCGGATGTAAGTGTGTTCATAAACGGCCCAACGGGAAGCGGTAAGGAAGTGTTATCAAACTTCATTCATAATAATTCTAACCGAGATGGGCGTCAGTTCGTGGCGATCAATTGTGCTGCTATTCCTGAAAACATGTTGGAAGCTATGTTGTTTGGGCATGAAAAAGGCTCGTTTACAGGTGCATCCACTGCAAATGTAGGCATTATAAGAGCGGCCGATGGTGGAACACTGTTATTAGATGAAGTCTCGGAAATGTCTTTATCTCTGCAGGCAAAGCTGCTGCGGGCGCTTCAGGAGAAAACAGTTACTCCGGTGGGGGGGACAAAGCCAATCTCGGTTGATGTGCGGGTTTTATCGACGTCTAATAGAAACATGGCCGCTGAATGCCAGTCTGGCAGGTTTCGTGAAGATTTGTTTTATCGTCTCAACGTGTTCCCTTTAACGACCTTGGCTTTATCTGAAAGAATGCAAGACATTCTCCCCATTGCGATTGAATTACTTTTACGCCACTACAAGGATTTAGAAACGCTTCCGATGCTTGCAGACTGCGCTATTAAAAAATTGCAAAGCCATAGCTGGCCGGGGAATGTTCGTGAATTAGACAATGTTTTACAGCGCGCGACGGTTATGTGCACAGAGCTAGAAATAACGGGTGCTGATATCTTGTTTGATCGCAACACAATCGCGCCGGCACAGCCCAAACTAGACCTCGCCACTGAAACTGGCCACGTGTGAGAAAAGGATAAAACTATGAGTTCGGGACTTTCTATAGATGGAATTGCTTCAGGTTCACGCGTGCAAGAGGTTGCGATGCGTCGGGCCGATGACATGTTTAATAGACTCGATAGCCTTGGGTCGCTTGCAAAGACCAGTGAACCGAGTTTTGCCGACCGATTTGCAGACTCACTAAATTCTGTAGCTGAGGCCCAAAATACCTCAAAAACAATGACACAGAACTATGAACTTGGAAAAGAGAATGACCTCGCTAAAGTAATGGTCGCTCAGCAGGTTTCATCGTTGGGATTTCAATTGGCGCTCAACTTCCGCAACAAAGCGCTGAGCGCTTATAAAGACATTCTAAATATGCCTGTTTAATTCGTTTGACAGGCATATTGCGTAAAGACTGGGGACTAAATTAGATGACTGACACCAGCGGATCGACATCAATGGCGCCACGTATGGGCGAAGGCGGACTAATGCCGAGAATGGGCATTATGGTGTCCAGTGCTCGCGTGTTTTATACGCAACCTGGCGTACAAAGGGCCCTGCCGACAATTGCGGCGGCCGTGTTGGTAATCGCTGGCCTGATTTTCTATATCGTACTACAGACCCCTGATCGAACGACGCTATTTGCTTCACTTCCAGAAACGGAAAAGGCAAAGGTTCTTGAAACTTTGCGGAACAGTGGCACAGACGTGCAGGTGGATGCGGCAACCGGTGAGATTACCGTTCCGGTTGGTGATTATCACAGTGCGCGGCTAAATCTTGCGGCGCAGGGGCTGCCAAGCTCGGTGCCGGATGGATATAGCACCCTGAGCGATATGCCCATGGGAACCAGCCGGTCTGTCGAAGGTATGCGCTTGAAACAGACGCAAGAGATTGAATTGGCTCGCTCTATTGCGGAAATCGACGTGATTGCTTCGGCACGCGTTCATTTGGCAATCCCCGAGAAATCGGCCTTCGCGCGCAACGCTCAAAAGCCAACGGCTTCGGTTTTTGCCCAACTCAATCCCGGCCGCTCTTTAAGCAGTCAGCAAGTAGTCGCAATTGTTAATTTGGTGTCGTCCTCGATACCAAATCTCCCAAAAAGCGGCGTGACGGTTGTAGATCAGAACGGTAGACTTCTTTCAGATCACATAGACGATCCGGCCTCTAACCTATCGGATAAACAGCTACAGTACAGATTGCGTTTGGAGGGGATTTACAAATCTCGGATTGAAGCGCTGTTAACACCTATTGTGGGTGTTGGTAACATTTCTGCACAAGTTAATCTTGATATCGACTTTACGCGCAGAGAAATCACCGAAGATCGGGTTTTGCCCGACGCGGTTGCATTGATCAGCGAACAAAGCACATCTGAAAAAGGTACAGAGCGCAGAGCGCGCGGCGTTCCTGGCGCATTGGCCAACAGTGTGCCTGCACAGGCAACCTTAAACAACCCAGCTGCTGGCGCCGATGACGCCGAACTTCCGGCCGGAACTCAAGGTGGTGCGCAGAGCAGGCTCCTACCGACCGATGGAACAACTGACGCTGCTGCGACTTCTGTGCCAGCACCGCTGTCGGCTGATCCGTTCCACAGCGCTGAAAAACAGACCCGAAATTATGAAATAAGTCGGCAAATTGTCAGCCAGAAGGCACCTTCTGCGCAGATTGAGCGCATTCATGTTGCCGTTTTGTTGCGTGAGCCGGCTCCAGTGGCTGGTCCTGATGGTGTCGTTCCAGAGCCGACAAAACTATCCGACGAGAGCCGGGTTGAATTAGAGAAGCTGGTTCAAAACGCCGTAGGTCTTAACATCACGCGTGGAGACAGCGTAAACATCACCAGCCGCCCATTCATTATGGAGCTTTCAGAGGGTGTGTCGACGGCTTGGTACGAAGACCGCTGGATGCGTGATATGGCCCAAAATATGATCACAGTGTTGATTTTGGCAGTCGTCGCGCTTGGTGTTGTGCGGCCATTGATGAGCCGTCTGCTGATCCCAAGTGGTGAAGTGGGCATGGGTGCACTGATCACTGATCAAGATGGTGAAGAAATCGATATGGATCTGATCGAGGTTGACGAAGGTCTGACCTTGGAAGAGATGAAGGCGAAGCTGAAACCCAAAAAGACATCTGGGGTTTCTGCTGAAATGCTTGATACCGCCAACAGTTATGACGATAAGGTTGCGGTGATCCGTATGATCGTGTCCGATGAAGCTGCGCGCGTATCCAACGTGTTTAAAGCCATGATGCAGGACGAAATGGATAAATCATAAACCAAGGGCTATGAGGACAATATGGCAGAAGCAGAAAGTGATTCATCTTTAACCGCAAAATTAAGTGGGACTGAAAAATCTGCGATTTTGATGATGCTCTTGGGTGAGGAACAGGCTGCTGAAATTTTTCAGAACCTGAGTCCGCGAGAGGTGCAGCATTTGGGGACGGCAATGTACGCTGTGTCCGGGGTTGACCAAGAGGCTGTAAACGCAGTGTTGGATGAGTTTCTGACCCTGATGAAACAACAAACGAGCCTTGGGCTTGGGGCTGGAAACTATATTCAGAATGTCCTTAAACGGGCGTTAGGGGATGACAAAGCTCAATCGGTTTTGAGCCGGATCACACCCGCAGACAGCAATCGGCCGATTGAAATCCTTGACTGGATGGAAGCGCGGTCAATTGCAGAACTGATTATGGACGAACATCCCCAAATTGTGGCATTGGTGGTATCATATTTAGAATATGGCATGGCGTCTGACGTGCTTAATTTGCTCAGCGAGGACATGCAGGCGGAAGTGATATTGCGGATCGCAACACTGGAGACGGTTGATCCCAACGCCTTGAAAGAACTTGAGCAAGTGATGATTAGCAAGTTTAAAGCCAATACCAATTTGCGCTCGTCGCAAGTTGGTGGTGTGGCCGCGGCGTCTAAAATTATGAACTTTACCAAAGAGACGATGGAAAAACGTATTCTTGGGGTGATTAAAAAGCACGACAAAGATCTGATGACGGCGATCCAAGATAATATGTTTACCTTTGATAACCTTATCATGTCTGACGAGCGTTCTCTTCAAACCCTTCTTCGGGCTACAGACCCAGAAGATCTGATTATGGCGCTCAAGGGCTCCGACCAAAATCTGCAGGAAAAACTGTTCGGATGTATGTCGACGCGTGCCGCAGCTAATCTCAGAGACGAAATGGAAACGCTGGGCCCCGTGCGTTTGACAGAAGTGCAGGACGCGCAGAAAAATATCATTGCGGTCGCGCGGAAAATGTCTGATGACGGAACGATTGTTCTGGCCGGACGTGGTGGCGAAGAGATGGTCTAATGGCAAAGAGTAAACTCGTTGGTGAGTTTGATTTAGGCGGCTCACCGCTGAGTGCATTCAACGTCTCTAAAGCGATGGCCAAAGCCCGTGAGGCTGCTTTTATTCTCAAGCCGGGCGAAGCAAAAGATGGCGGCGAGTCCTTTCGTAAGGTAAGTTGGAACGAGGTGGCCCCCCCAGTCGATCTGACGCCTGATCCGGTCATTGAAGAGCTGACTGCGTCCTCTGCTAAAGATGATACAGTTGCACAGGCGATCGCAAACGATAGTGGTGACCCCGATGGATGGGATGAAGCGCTGCAATCAGTTGATACGACTGATGGAGGCGCCAGCCCCGCATCTCCGCCAGACAATCAAGCGGCTAATGCGAGCGCTGCATCGGATGATGTCGCTGATCCTTTAAACGACCCCGGCGGTACGACGGTGATGGTTGAAGGTTTGGAAACAGCTGAGCATGGTGCGGCTGATCCAGTGCAGGCGGCACCGCTAAATCTGGCGCCTGCAGCGCCGCCAGTGATTGATGAGACGCAAAAACAAAAGATACGCGAAGAGGCGTATGACGAAGGGTTTTCAGCCGGTAAAGCAATGACTGAGAGCGAGCGAGAGGCAGAATTAGCCGAACGTATCGCCGATCTTGACCGTCTCGTTGGGGCGCTATCGGACCCCGAGTTGTTGGATATAGACCTGCTATCTGCACAGATAAGGCAGTCTGTGCTTAGTTTGGCAACAGAACGTGCAGGAAGTCAGATAGATAATTTTCCAGAGCCGTTTTTGGACCGGTTAGAGACGATGTTGCGCAATGTGCAACATATGTCTGGCAAGCGCGAACTGTTCGTCTGTCAGGCGGACTTAGATGTCATAAACAAGGGACTGCCTGATTATAAAGATCTCTCACAGATCAAGATGCGCGTGGATGCTCGGCTGGGCCGAGGAGACGTTAAAATGCGTGTCGGCGGCGGAGAAATCTCGGATTTGTTCAAAAACTTGACACCGCCGCATGTGCCTGAACCCGACGCTGTGGCCACGGACAAACTGAATGGGGAAGCTGCTGACCAAGGTGCGGACGGGCAGGGGGGGGGGCATGAGGTTGCGCAGGCCACTGAAAGTCCAACCCCAAAATCTGAGGCATCCATCGTAACAATGGCTGCAGAAGACACTGCCAAGGTTATACCAGATGCGGCAGCTCACCAGAGTGCGCCCGATGCCACAGTTGAAAAAGATGTGCCAAAGGTTGCAGTTGAACAGTCGACGCAGGAAACTGTAGCAGTTGAAGTTGCCGCGGACGCTACCCCGGATGTGGCTGCGCCAAACACGACAGCAGATCAGATTGAACACGACGTTGTAGAAGACGAACCTGTGTCAGACGCAGCAACAGATAAGGTTGCCTCGAAGGATGATTGATCTCACAGGAAAACTTTTGGGCGATATTTCCACCGTCGGTGGCAGTCGTAACACGGCGCTCTCTGGGCATGTCAGTCGGTTTGATGGTCTGGTTCTCGAGTGCGACGGTTTCCCGGTCTCGGTAGGCTCGGTCTGTGACGTGGAAACGGCCAGTGGCGATACGGTGAAAGCGGAAGTGATCGGATATTCCGAGGGTCGCAACCAGTTGGTGTTATATGAACAGGGTGCCAGAATTCATGCTGGCGTGCGGGTGAGCTTATCTGATGAAGGCATCGACATAGATGCTGGTGATGAATATTTGGGCCGAGTGGTTGATGCTTTGGGCGAGCCGCTGGATGGTTTGCCAGCCCCAGTAGGAGCTTATAAGCGGCCTTTACAGGGCAGAATGCTTAACCCTTTGTCGCGCGGTGGGGTGCTCAGTGTGATGGACGTCGGCGTGCGTGCCGTGAACGGCATGCTGACCATTGGTCGCGGTCAAAGAATTGGCATTATCGCCGGTTCGGGTGTGGGGAAATCAGTTCTTTTGAGCATGATGGCGCGATTTTCAACCGCAGATGTCATTATTGTTGGCATGATTGGCGAGCGGGCCCGCGAAGTGGGTGATCTGGTTCGTGGTATGCTGAATGAAGAAACCCGCAAGCGCCTTTGTGTGATTGCGGTACCGGCGGACCGTTCGCCACTTTTGCGCATCAGGGCTGCACATCGCGCCTCGGCCTTGGCCGAGCATTTTCGTGATCAAGGCAAGCATGTCTTGCTGATCATGGATTCTCTTACTCGTGTGGCGCATGCGCGGCGTGAAATTGGTCTGGCGCTGGGCGAGCAACCAACAGCCAAGGGCTATCCGGCGTCTGTGATGTCGCTTATTCCATCTTTGGTCGAACGCGCGGGTATGGGTGATACCACGGCTGGCGGATCTATCACCGGGATTTATACGGTCTTGGCCGATGGCGACGATACCAACGATCCTGTTGTGGATTCGGCGCGGGCGATTTTGGATGGGCATGTGGTGCTCAGCCGCGCCAATGCGCAAATGGGAATTTATCCAGCAGTGGATATTTCGGCCTCGATCAGCCGGGTGATGAATGACATCGTTGATCCTAAACATTTGGCTGCGGCGCGGCGTGTGCGGCAGCTTGTCAGCCTGTATATGGAAAACCGCGATCTGATGCTTATGGGCGGTTACGCCGAAGGTCAGGATGCAGATTTGGATCAGGCAGTAAAACTCTGGCCAAAAATTGTTGAATTTATTTCCCAGCGACCGGACAGTCGTGCTGATTTCAAAACCAGCATAAGGGATCTTCTTGCAGTCGCGGGTACCTAGTGGAAGAAGTAAGAAAGTCACGGCTCTTTAAAAATCTGTCGCGCCGCGATCAGATGGAACTGTCCAAATTGAGCGCACAGTTAAAAACCATGCAGGAAGAGATAGCGAGCTTGAAAGAGTTGCTTGAGCAATTAGAGGGTTTACGAGAGACGCACCACGCCAAATCCACTGCCACTGGTATTGATGCAACCCAATTGCAGACAGATCGCTGGTATCTTACGCGGATCGAAGAAGAAGCCGAAATGGTGCAAGGCAGATATGACTTTATGGTAACGGAAGTAGCACCGCTTAAAGCAAAAATTCTATCTGTTAGTTATCACAAAAAACGCACTGAAGAGAAGGCCAAGGAATTTGCTGTATCTGCGCGGGAAAAGAAATTTGATAAACATCTGGCATCTTTGCCTGCCCGAAGTGTGACAAAGCGGTGAATATACGGGCCGAATAGACGATCTGGCATGAAGGTTGCAACCTAATTTTAAGTTTGTTTGAGCGGTAACCTTTAACCGAGGCGAAAATGGAACCAAAAAGCGTAAATACGACGGTCAGTTCAGTATTGCAAATTGCTGCGGGGCCGACCAGTCCGGACGGAGCTGAAAGCTCTGCGCTCGATTTTGCGCAGGTCATTTTGGCGTCACAAGGCAATTCAGGTGCTGGTGAAGAACAGCATCAAGGTAGAAACGGCTCAAATGGTGTCGAAGACACCAATCACAAATTAAGTTCAGATGACACTTTGGCCGTTTCGGGTGATCCTTTGGCCTTGAAAATATTTCGCCCTAAACCTGGCGTGTCGAATTCGGAAGATGGGGCAGGCGAGGGCCTTGAGCCCGGTACGTCTCCGCAGATAACGGGGCCGATAAAAGCTGTGGCGCTCGACGTCAGCGAACCGGATGTTAACATTGACCGGACTGTCCTGTCAGCTGGACCAAACGTTATCTTAGCAGATGCAGTGGAACTCATTGATGATCAGCAGCCTCTCGGTGTGAGTGTTGCGACTGTGGAAACTACAGGTGATCCCACCAGTGATGCAGGCGAGCCTGCCGCACCGAGTGCCCTTGCTGCCGTGAGCAAACTGGAGCCTGGCCAAGACCTAGACCCTGCTGTCGCTATTGATGAAGACAATGCAGTCGTCGTGGCCCCGAATGTGAACCTGAACACCAGCATGCAAAATACTGCTCAGGTTGCAGCTGGTTCTGAGAACCAAACCTCTGCACAAGCTAGCAATGTGTCAAATGTCTCGGCGGTTGTGACTTCTCCCTCTATATCCGATGCCGATAGGGCTGTTGATAGCGTTGTGGTGAAGGATGGAAAACAAGCGGCCTCAATGGAAAATCCCGGCAAACTAACCGTGACAGAGCCAGCCGTGGCTTCTTCGGACATTTCTGCAGTTGCTAAGCCTGTTGCAGATACCGGTTTAGTTGAAAAACCGATTCAAAAAATAACTGCTGACGGATTAGCCGGAGCGGCTGACAAGCAGTCTCCAAAGGAAAACTCTAATCAAAAAGAGGCCAATAATGTGGCCAAACACCACGCAGACATGCAATCTACTGAGCAGGGTCAAAGAGCGGTTACAGCAAGCGTAGATCGGCCAATGTCGGCTCAGGCACCAATGGTATTGGACGAGGACGGCGCGGTGAAAGCGGCTGATTTGGCTGTGAAGAAGGCAGAGGCCGACGTGAAAACGTCAGAGGCCAGCGCGAAGACGGCAGAGGGCGGCGTGAAGGTGCCTGATGCTGGCCTGAAAGCAAATGAGGTTGGTGCGCAAAGTGAAAAATCACAGCAAATTCGGGCTGACGGGCGTTCTGTTGACGCCAATCAGGCTTTTGCGTCTACAAATGTAAGGCCAGCCCCTGCAGAGCCGATGGCGTCTCTGGAAAGTGAGACAAAGCCAATTGTGACAGTTCCAGTCGTGAAAACTGCGCCCGCAACTGTGGTCGCAGCTGATGCTGCGCCTGTTGCGGCCTCTCAGGGGCAGAAGGTTGCACAAGTTGACTCCGCACAGAAGTCGATGGCGAGCCAAACAGACCTTGAGGCTGAAAAAAGTGATGTTACAGTAGCCCAGCAAAAACCAGTATCAAAAACAAAAGTTGAACAAAATTTAGTCAACGCCAAAGCATCCAAAGAAGCGCAAGTCGCTGATGTGAATGGTCCTTTACGCTCCGAGATCAAGGCGATTTCTGCGCCTGTGGTCACAACCCAGGCAACAGTTGTTAAGCAGGGGGCCGAGCTGGCTTCTCAAGTCGCGCCAGTTCAAGCTGAAATTGCCAACCAGATGAAGCGCAGTCAAGAAAGCAAGGCGGCTGAAAGCAACGTCGATCTGGAAGGGCTAGATGACCAGTTGGAAGAGACTGTCATCCAATCGCGGCCTCAGAAATCGGCGCCTACAGTGGAACCACGCATTTTGCGGAACGCACAAATAGAGGCAGCATTGCCTTTGGCGGCTGAATTTACCGAAGCATCTGAAACGACCGAGGCCGAACAGGCATTGAGCGAAATCATGGCGCCGGTGAGTGCTGGATCTGCTCAACTGCAGACTGTGGCGGTCAGCGCGGCAAATACTGCCACACCGTCACAAAATCTTGCGGCACTCGAGCGTTGGAGCAACAGCATTGTCGATGTTCAAAAGCAAGGGTGGACACAAAGCCTTGTGCGCAGAGTGGCCTCTATGCCGACAAATGGCGGAAATTTGGTGATCACGCTTCAGCCAGCATCGCTGGGTAAGATTACCGTTTCGTTGAGCGAAAGCCGTCGCGGTATGGATCTTCGCATGCGGACGGAAACAGGCGCAACCGCGGCTTTATTGAATGACGCTGAAGGGCGAATTTCGCAGCTGTTGGAGAGTGCTGGAATGCGGTTGAATTCATTCTCTGCTGATACGAGCGGATCCTTCGCCGAAAACGACAATAATGCCGATAAGTCAGATACTCCTAAGCAAAATGATTTAGATTTTGCTCAGGAGTTGCCTGAAAATGTGGAACAGTCTATAGCCCTGCGGGGCGATGGTCTGGTAAACGTAATTGCCTAACTAAATAACAAAGGTTTTGACAGATGGCCGATGAAAACACTGACCCACCAAAAAAGAAATCTCCGATTATGCTAATTCTTGCCGGCGTTTTCGGCGGGATTATTCTTGTAGGGGGTGGCCTAGGGGCGGGGTACTTTCTTTTTGGTGGAAACCAGCCTTTGCCTGAGGATATTGCTCAGGACATAATCGCGAGCAAGTCTGCGGGCGCAGCTGGAGCTGGAGCTGGAGCTGAAGGCGGAGCCGAAGGTGAGGGTGAGCCCGAGATTGAATGTCCGGTTGAGGAAGAACTGGAAGAAGGCGAAGAAATGCCGGAGGAGTGCTTGGGACCAGAAGAAAAGGTCTCAAAGGAAGTGCCCTCTGAGGAATTGTTCGAGACAATGTATTACGAATTTCCATCGACCCTCACAACTAATCTCAAAGGCTCACGACGCTTCTTGCAGGTTGGTATCGGGATCTCGACGCAGTACGATGAAACTGTGATTGAGAATATTGAAGCCCACATGCCGGCTCTTACAGCAGAAATTCTTGCAACTTTAAGCGACTATACTGAAGAGGAAGTTGCAGGACGCGAGGCACGGTTTGCTTTAGCTGAGGATTTGCGAACAACCATGAATACTTCTTTGACAGCATTAGAAGGCTTCGGAGGCATCGAAAAAGTGCACTTAACTTCCTATGTGATGCAGTAATGTCTGAAGCTGAAATCGACGACGATAGCGCCTCTTCCAGAAAACTAACTCAGGAAGAGGTCAATGCTCTGATCAGCGGATTAGATGATCAGGCAGATCCTGCAACAGCTTCTGTGGTTACCAAAGAAGAAGAAGTCAAAGAGTATGACTTCGGCTCAAACGATTTGTCTCTGCTTGGGGATTTGTATGCACTGCGCGTTTTAAACGAGCGTTTCGCAAAAAATGTGCGCTCCGTGTTTCTACCCTTACTGAAAGTAACACCTCGGATCACATCATTTGCGCCTAAACTTCAGACCTTTGATGAATACTGTGAAACGGTTGACAGTTTTATGAGTTTGACCATGACGCGGATGGAAGAGTTGCGTGGTACTCAAATGCTGGCTCTTAGTCCGGATTTTGTCTATACGCTGACCAATTCCTACTACGGTGGTAACATGCGTTTGAAAGGCTCCAAGCGTGCGGACTTCACCACAACCGAGAGCCGCGTGATCGAAATTGTTACAGATGGTCTGAATAGTACTCTGAGTGCTTCGTGGAATGACTTGACGCCAACGACCTTTGGTGAGACCACGCGTGAGGAGAACGTAGCTTTCGCTTCTTTTGTTGAGGGCGGTGAAACGGTTATTGTTTGCTCATACGTCGTGCAATTGCCTGGCGTAGATCCTGCAAATTTTGATATCGTCTATCCATTGCAGACACTAAAGCCAATTGCAGCCGAGTTGCGTTCACGGGTGAATACAGATTCCACTGATGATAATACAACCTGGCTTGAACGTCTTGAGGACGCTGTTTTGAGCGCCCCTTTGAGATTGAATGTAGAGCTAAGCAAACCGAAGGTGTCAATGAGTAAGCTTCTTCAATTGAGTGAAGGCGATGTCTTCCCGATACAGATTGGCGAAAACGTTACAGTCATTGTGGAGGGCGAAAAGATGTTCCTCGCTGACATTGGAGACGTTGGCGGCACACGCGCAATTAATATAACACGGCAACTTTCGTGATCTTGGATCGCGTAAACACCATAGGAGTTCTACAATGGTAGATGATGCACTTGCCGCCGAGGATACGGCAAAGGCTGCAGTTGGCAGCGAAGTTAATGGAATGGACGCAGATAAGCTCAAAGTTCTTGAGAATATCGAAGTCGACATGTCCATCGAGGTGGGCCGCACCGAGATCAGCATCCGTGACCTGCTCCGCCTGAATGAAGGTTCAGTTGTGGAATTGGATCGTTTGGCAGGCGAACCGCTGGATATCTTGATCAACGGAACAATGATTGCGAAGGGCGAAGTCGTCATGGTCGGCGAGCGCTTTGGCATTAGGTTCTCAGAAATCGTCGACCCAGAAAAACGAATGGAAACCCTCTAGAGCTATACAGATAAGATGGAAAATTTGAAAAATATCGGATAGGAATCTTGGCCCAACCGACAATAGAATTAGCACAGATCATAACAGTAGGAGTGTTTATCTGTGCGCTTCTATTGCTGCGTACTTTTCTTATGAGACGCGCACCGGAAATCAGTAGCAAGTTGTTAAAAGGCCGTCGGGTTGTCCATGTTGAAACCTATCCATTGCGTCATCAGGCAATGGTCTCCCTGATGGAAATTGATCATGAAAAAGTTGTTATCGTCCATGGCCGAAATCAATCTGCCACGATTTTGCGACTTGAAAAATCGGCTGAAATGCCCCCACAGGCAGATCTTCATGTTACAGAATAGATTGTTTAAATTTCGCGGGGCGCACAATGATTTGGGCTTGAGCACTGGTGCCGCTCTGGCACTGCTGGTTGTCCTGGTTTTGCTGCCTGCCCCTGGGTTTGCTCAAAGCGGTGGCTTGCCCGCGTTCAACGTAACTTCTGGGGCAGAGGGCGAACAAACTTATTCTCTATCGCTGCAGATTTTGGCGCTGATGTCCGGAATCGCAATTTTGCCCTCCTTGTTGTTGGGTATGACAGCGTTTACGCGTATTATCATTGTACTCTCGATCATGCGACAGGCATTGGGGACACAACAGACGCCTCCAAATCAGGTTTTAGTCTCAATTGCGTTATTTTTGACGATTTATATTATGACGCCGACCTTTCAGATGATTTACGATACGGCCGTTTCTCCTTACCTTGATGGAAATATGGATCCGCTGACAGCGATTGAAGTTGGGGGGAATATTTTAAGAGAGTTCATCATTTTAAATACCCGAGAGGCGGAGTTGGCCATGTTTGCCGAAATGGCCGGTGATGCGCCTTATGAGGATAACGACGACGTACCCTACACGGTGTTGATGCCAGCTTTTATTACCTCGGAGCTAAAAACTGCGTTTCAGATTGGGTTTTTGATTTTCTTGCCATTCCTGGTAATTGACTTGGTAATTGCCTCAATTCTGATGGCTTTGGGTATGATGATGCTGAGCCCGATGATTATCTCTCTGCCTTTCAAACTGTTGTTATTTGTTCTAGTTGATGGTTGGGCTGTCATGATTGGTTCTTTGGCTGCAACTTATGTCATGTGATCGGAATGGATAATGGAATTTGATGCAAATATTGAACATCTCCAGCTCGCGTTTTGGCAGATTATTTTAACTGCTAGTCCTATTTTGGGAACGGCGTTGGCGGTTGGCCTCACAATCGGTATTTTGCAAGCGGCCACGTCTATCAATGAAATGACCCTTAGTTTTGTGCCCAAGCTTGTTCTCGTTCTGCTGGCACTGGCCTTATTCTCACCGTTTATAATGGGCACTATGGTGGATTATTTCGAACATATCTTTGAGACCATTCGAGGAACGTATTAGTGCTTGGCAATGTTGAGGCCGGAAATTTAACGAATATCCCCGGCGTCGACTTGAACCTTCTGATGAATTTCTTTCTCGACTTTTTTTTAGTCAGCCTGCGCCTTGGTGCGCTTCTTATTTCGTCCCCTATATTTGGTGCGCGATCTGTTCCTGTTCGGGTACGTGTTGTCTTAACGTTTGTGATTTCAGCGGCTTATTACGATTCAGTTTCAGTACCGAACTTCGAAAATCTGCCGTTCCTGGCGCTCGTTCGTGTGATGGGGGTTGAGGTTGCCATCGGTTTGACGGGTGGGATTGTCTTGAGTATTTTGTTTGCCTCTGTTGCGCTTGCAGGCGAAAAAATTGCAGCTTCAGGAGGATTGGGGTTTGCGGCTCAAGTGGATCCCAGCTCTGGGGGACAGACCCCTGTTGTCAGTAATTTTTTGACACTATTTTTAATCACGATGTTTTTATCAGCAAATGGGCATTTACGGCTAATAGAAGGTTTGCGTCAAAGTTTTGACATTATCCCGATGGGACAAACGATTTCCATGAGGGTGATGAGCCAGTTTGTCATCGATATTGGGGGCGAGATGTTTTATCTCGGCGCGCTTATAATGCTGCCTGTGGTATCTATATTGTTACTAGTTAATGTCACAATTGGCGTTGTAACCAGATCCGCGCCGGCGCTGAACTTTTTCTCTTTTGGCTTTCCTTTGACAATGATGGCGCTTTTTATCGTTATGTACATTTACGCTAAACCATTAGGATTTGCGATAGAAGACCTATCGTATTATGCTATCGAGGTGTTTGAGCGGTTATTTTTGGAGCTGCGTGATGGCTGAGAGTGATGGTGGTCAAGATAAGACCGAAGAACCAACCCAGAAGCGGCTTGAAAAAGCCGCCGAAGACGGTCAGATTGCCAGCTCCAAAGAACTATTTGTTTTCACTACTTTGGCAATGGGCTTTTTTTTATATTACGCTATCTTGTTTATCTTGCCGCGGCTTTTGATCGAATGGGGCAGTTTTTTTCAATTTGGGGGTACGAAATTTCTAATTGATGAAATGATCCGGTTATCAAGTATGGCCTTTAGTTTCATAATTATAAATAGCACCTTATTTGCAATTCCTTTGTTTCTAGTAGTTCTTGCAACGCAGGCAGCGATGAGTGGCAAAATAAACTTCGCACCCGGCGCTATGAAATTTAAAGGATCAAAAATCAATCCGCTGGCCGGTTTAAAGCGGATGTTTTCAAAAAAGTCGTTGGTCGAATTGTTCAAGGCGATCTTTAAAGTAGTTTTGTTGTTGGTTGGTGGCGCATATATATTATATTTGGGGATGCCGCATTTAATCAATGCTGAGTCAGCCACCCTTTGGAATGCAATGACCCGAATGCATGATGTATTCTTTGCCTTGATGGTGACGTTCCTTCTCATTTTGGCTGCATTGGCATTGGTGGATGTCTTGTGGCAAAATCACCAGCATAACGAACAATTGAAAATGACCCTGCAAGAAGTTAAAGATGAAAGCAAAGAAACCGAAGGTAACCCCGAAGTAAAAGCTAAAATTCGCCGCATGCAAATGACTATTGCGGCGCGTGCGGTCAGGCAGCGCGAGGCGCTGGCTGATGTGCCTGATGCCACTGCAATTATCACCAACCCGACGCATTTTGCTGTGGCTCTGAAATATGAGGTCGGTAGCCCGGGGGCACCCCGCATTCTGGCGATGGGGCGAGGGTTAATGGCGGCAGAAATTGTTGAGCGCGGAACCGGTGCCGGGATCACGATATTTCAGAATCCACTTTTGGCGAGGGCTTTGTTTTTCGCAGGGGAAATTGGCGATGAAATTCCCGAGCAGCTGTTTTCGGCGGTGGCGGCAGTGCTGGCGTTTATTTACCGGCTTAACAATGGGGAAGAACTTGATCCGCCTGAATTAGATGTCCCCGATGACATGCAGTTTGACGAAAACGGGAGGCCAATTAGTGGCGCGGTTTAAACGAAAATATCATCGGAGTATGGGGGAGATGATCAGTTCGTTTGCCTATTTTGTCGCAGCAGTCTGGTTGCTGACCAAAGCAAGTGAGCTTGGTGACACCCTGCGTGGCTATGGTTCGCTCTTTTGTGCTTTGCTCTGTTTGGCCGGAGCCTTTCGGTATCAAATTCATAATATATGCGGGCGCCTCAAGGAGTTTCGTAAATGAAAGAGCGACCAAAGCGTTTAACCTGCTATGGTTGCGTATTTTTTCAGGTGTCACATGACCCAAGGAAGCCTTGGAAGTGCCTGAAATTTGGTTTTAAATCGAAAGAGTTGCCCGCGAGCGTAGTTTTTTCGTCATCTGGCACGGAATGTGCTTACTTCTCTCAAAGAGAAAGACCAGATAAGGTCGTTAAATTCAGAAGATGAGGCCCTCAAATGCCGCCTAAAACAAGTGCCAAAGCGAAGCCACAAGACTTAGAGACCGTCGTTCAAATTGCGTTAGACGCAGCTGACGCGGCGATGGATGTTACTTCTGAGTTCGCGCGTATATCGACCGAATTTCAAAAGGCTAAAAACAATTTTGCCAGTTTGCAAAAGACGGTAAGGATTAGTTCTATTGTTGTAGGTTCAATCCTACTTGGCGGGGTGGTTGTTGTGGCAATTCTACTTGCACGCTCTGCTGACAAAATGAATGTGCTGACTGCGACGAATACAGAATTGTTGACTGTGTTTACCGAAAACATCGCCACAATGAACGAGGGCGTGGGCAACCTTCAGGGGCCCTTTAGCCAGCTGGCAACGTTGCAAGAGCATCTTGAAACAATGGGTCCTGATGTGGCTAAGCTGTCCAAAACTAGCGTCGGCGTGAGTGAGCAGATAAACGGCATGGATTTGGCGATAGATCAGGCTTTCGAAGAAATTAAGATGGCACAGGCCGACCAGACCGTTCAAGTTTCTCAGAAAATTGATGAGGCGTTGACCACAAAGCTGAGTGGGATCATTGACGAGCTTGATGGGCGAGTTTCCCTGTTGAATGGCGAATTGGCGATGGCGACAACCGACAATATCGACAGTGCTTTGAAAGATCAGGCTGTGTTGTTTCGTGATGTGACAACCGAATTTATGGCGGTGATCCGCAGCGGTATCAATCAGGGTGACCCTGAGGCTGACAAGAAGATGCAAGCCTTGATGGATACACAGTCCAAGCTGGAAGAGCGGATTGGAGAGCTTAACAAACGCCTGCTAAAGGCTAGTCAGCGTCCCAAGCCCGTGCCCCAGCAGCCCAAAAGACAAGCCGCGCGGGCACCTAGCCAAGACGTGATTAAATTTCCCTGATAGAATCCTGAGGGACTATGGCACAAGCTGAGCAAATGCAGGTGGGCAACCAGACTGTCGATACCCCAAGATTATCCGGTCCAATGATCATTGATAAGATCAAAAAGACCTCTTTTGGGCTCAAGCTCAATCTACTGGAATTGGATATTTTGGTGGGTGTAGGTGGCAAGCACTATTCCGATCTTGGTCATCTTGAGGATGAAATTGAATATCATCTGCAGGAGTACGCGCGGCCAGTACTTTTGAGTTTTATGCGTGGGGGTAAGCTTTTCCACGTTCTCACAGACCGAGTACTCGGAGTGGATTTTTTGCCGGTACACGGTGAGAGTTTACAATCCCTCAGCTCTTTGATGCGCAACGTGGAGCTGCCATTTTCAAGCGATATGAGAAATTATCATATATATTGTGACCAAGACAAACAGGCTGAACTGCATTCACAAACCAGATCTATTCTGGCAATGCTGGCCCCTCCTTTCTGGATTATGTCGCAGAGGTTCTTTGAGGGGGCCATTGTTTCAACCCTTGCTGTCGCAACAGCCTTTGTCGTACATTGGATGCTGGGCCTGCTGACTTATGTAATTCTTTGTCTCTATGTGGGGCGTGACCAACATAAACTTGGTCAAAGCTTTATGGGGTATCGTGGCTTTCGCCAGATACTTTGTATTGCGGGTACCACAGAAGCTGATGCGCAACTCACGGCTTTACATCTGGACTCCGAGCTGAAGTTTATCTTTACTTCAAAGAAGTCGCAGCAGCGCCGGTCCAAACCTGTCCCTTCACGATCCATAGGCGAATAGCAAGTCTAGGTGTTTGCTCCCACGTTTTAATGGTGCGATCTGTTCTTTGGAATGGAAGGAAGCATTATGGGACAAATACGTCACGGCTGCGCCATGACCACGCAGGCAATCAGAGCAAAAATACAGCGATCCATTG
>Ga0206130_10000490_pt1 | contig 66681 bp, 56 predicted proteins | sample Helgoland_Spring_9_FD_148637 | JGI IMG/M metagenome (GOLD analysis project Ga0206130, IMG submission 148637) | Pelagic subsurface seawater microbial communities from Kabeltonne, Helgoland, North Sea - Helgoland_Spring_Bloom_20160512_1 | ecosystem: Environmental > Aquatic > Marine > Epipelagic ... | reverse complement strand
GATGGTGATGGTTAACCGACGACTACCTATCCGTGGAAATCGTTCCATGCTTATGCCCTATTTGTGTTTATGATTCTGCTGAAAAGCAATCCTCTTAAGCAAGAGAGGTCGTCAGCAAATTCACGACAAGAGGTGATTCTTGATATCCATTTATTAATCATCGACAGACCACCGAGAATGCATTTGTGTAACTTTATGATTTTATCTTTCAAAACCATCCTACGATTCAGCCTGACCCTAATTATTGGCGCCCTTCCTGTTCTGGCACATCAAGGCGGCCAATACACCTTGATTAGCACCAAGGCCGAAACCAAGGCAGCTGAAGGGGCCGCAACCGCCAAAGTCAGCGGTCAGGGAGATTACAAGTTCAGAGTATTACATGGCCGTGACCTCCTCCCCACTGAGGCCCTCAAGGTCTTGAAGTCTGCTCACGGTGGCTTTGCTATCGATCGCCGCCAAGGTAAGGGCGAGATCTATTTCGCCTTACCTCGTGCTGGCATTATCCAAATCAGCTCGGATTTTTCTTCTGCCAAAATGATTGATACCGCCCCTGAAGTCAAAAATACCAATATGCACAACACCACCATTTGGTATGGCAACGACGGAACTCCCTACCTGACATTCCCCGCCAATGGTAATGCCAAAATATTCACCACAGGCATTGATGGTAAACTACTCAACACGCTCGCGGCACCCAGCAAGGATTTTAAATTTAGCGACTCCAAGGTCGATGCCCATTTCGCCAGAAATGGCAAATTTGCTCCCACTGACACCGATATACTCAATAACAGACTTTATGTGACCACTGGCTATTCTGGCCTTGATTACGTTCTCACTGCCGATGTGAAGGATGGCGAAGGAAAAGACCAGGCTCCTGTCATCAAGTGGAATAGTTTGGCATTCGGAGGCAAAGGCAATGCCCCAGGTCAATTCGGAACCGGTCATGGGGTCACCATTGAACCCGACGGGAAGCATATTGCCGTGGCTGACCGGCCAAATTCAGAAATTGAGAGCTTTACCAGTGACGGACAATACCGTTCCGTGTTGAACCTCCCCAAAGGCTCTTTCCCTTGTGATGTTGATTTTGAGGCTGGATACACCTTGGTAGGATGCCTTCACGGGCCTGATCGCTCAAAAGGCGCGACCATCTACCTACTCAAAGGTAAAGAGCTCGTCTCCACCATTATTCCCCGCGAGGAACTCGGCCTTGAAAAATTTACCCACATTCACAATGCCGTGGTCCGCCAACTCAACGGCAAGCTCTACATCATTGCACAAGCGTGGAATCCTGGCGACTTTGCGATTCTTGAGCAGGTCAAGTAATTTGGCTAAAGCCAAGCCTTGCAATGGGTAACCACCTCCCTCCTCAATTTCAGAAGCGGTCCTGTGAGATTCGCATGCTGCGGACACTCGGTGCACTTATAGAATGGTCGGGACTACAGGATTGAACTCGCTCCGCTTGCTCTGTGCCAATGTGCAGAAATGCTCCTCCGCATTTCTGATACATAAGAACCCCGCGATACGCGGGGCTGCGCTGTGCGCTCGAACTTCCTTCTCATCCTCTAGTCCCGTGACAAAAAACGGAACCACCCTAAGGTGATTCCGTTTTTTAGAATGGTCGGGACTACAGGATTGAACTCGCTCCGCTTGCTCTGTGCCAATATGCAGAAATGCTCCTCCGCATTTCTGATACATAAGAACCCCGCGATACGCGGGGCTGCGCTGTGCGCTCGAACTTCGTTCTCATCCTCTAGTCCCGTGACAAAAAACGGAACCACCCGAAGGTGATTCCGTTTTTTAGAATGGTCGGGACTACAGGATTCGAACCTGCGACCTCTTCACCCCCAGCGAAGCGCGCTACCAAACTGCGCCAAGTCCCGATGTTGTTTTACCTTCAGATTCAATAGCTAAAGGCAAGGGGGCGCAATTAACCCCATCACTTAGGAGTTGGCAAGCACGGATTTTCATGGCATTGCCAAGTCCTCATGAATCGTGCCAAAATAGCCGTTATCGGAGCCAGCGGTTACACGGGATTGGAACTCCTTCGCTTACTTCTGACTCACCCACACGCCGAAATCGTGTGCGTCACCTCTCGCCAAAATGCAGGCAAGAGCATAGAAGATCTATTCCCTCGCTTCAGTGGTGCTCCTGCGGCAAAGCTGACATTTATCGATCCTGACCCTGAAGCCGTGGCTGCCAGTGGTGCAGAAGTTGCTTTCTTGGCACTCCCTCATGGAGTCGCAGCAAGCTATGCCTCAAGCCTTCTTGAAAAAGGTCTCAAAATTGTCGACCTAAGTGCAGATTTTCGAATCGATGACAAAGAGGTCTACAAGGAATTTTACGATGCAGACCATCCGGCCCCTGAGCTTCTTGACGAGGCTGTCTATGGGCTTCCAGAAGTGCACCGTGAAGCGATCGTTGGCGCGCGCCTGATTGCATCTCCCGGCTGCTATCCAACCAGTATTAGCCTGCCTCTCATTCCTCTACTCAAAGAGAAGTTAATCGACCCTACAAGTATTGTGACTTGCTCCATGTCAGGTGTCAGTGGCGCAGGACGTAATGCGAGTTTGCCCCTGATCTTCTGTGAAGCCAATGAGAGCGCGCGCGCGTATTCCGTGCCAAAGCACCGACATCTCTCCGAAATTGAGCAAGAACTCAGCAAAGCAGCTCAACAGCCGGTTGCGATTTCCTTCACCCCACACCTGATACCAGTTCATAACGGTATTTGCAGCACTACCAGTGCTACGCTCATCGGTGACCCTGACCAAGTTCAGCAGGCATTGAAGCACGCATATGACGATGAATTTTTTGTCCGATTGTTGGGCAAAGGAGGCTGTGCCGACACTAAGAATGTCACAGGAACTAACTTTATTGATATTGGTTGGGATTACGATCCTCGAACTGGCCGTATACTACTGCTCAGTGCCGAAGATAATCTTGGCAAGGGTGCCGCTGGCCAAGCAATTCAAAACTTCAATCTCATTTGTGCATTTCCTGAAACTGACGGGTTGCAAAATTTTTGAATTAGCGTCAGGCTAAAGGTTCGTCATGGCTGCTAACATTAAGAGAATCAAAAAAGGAGTATGTGCTCCTCGAGGGTTTGAGGCATCCGCTGTTAGTGCCGGCATCAAAAATCCAGATGACCCAAGACTCGACCTAGCTCTGATTTATTCAAAGCACCCATGCACTGCAGCGGGCGCTTTCACCACCAATCAAGTCAAGGCTGCTCCAGTCAAAGTATCACAAGCGTATTTGAAGGCTGACAAGGTTCAAGCTATTGTAGCAAATAGCGGTAATGCCAATGCCTGCACTGGTGTCGAAGGTATCAGCGATGCTCGTAAGACGTGTAAGCTTGTCGCCAAGGGTCTTGGGATTAGACAACGTCAGGTAGCTATCTGCTCTACAGGAGTCATCGGACTACCGATGCCGATGATGCGTATTGAGCCTAAAATAGACGAGCTAGTATCCGGCCTGAAATCTGATAATGGGGAAGATGTCGCGCGTGCTATAATGACTAGCGACACTTGTAGAAAGGAAATCGCTGTATCACTCGATATTGGTGATCACCGAGTTCGTATTGGTGCCTGTGCAAAAGGAGCTGGCATGATTTGTCCAAGCATGGCTACCATGCTTTGCTTTATTACAACTGATGCCAAGATAAGTGCCGCCTGCTTTCAAAAATCTCTTCTTGAGGCCGCAGACGCCTCCTTTAATCGCATCACCATCGATGGCGACATGAGCACAAATGACACTGTCCTCGGCTTAGCCAATGGCCAGAGCGGCATGCCTTCAATCAAGCGCAACAGCAAGGAATGTCGCCTATTCCGCGAGGCCCTCCAATACGTCATGCTTGAAATGGCTAAAGCCTTAGTCCGCGATGGTGAGCGTGTCACTAAGTTCGTCACCGTCGAAGTTAAGGGGGCTCGCACTTACTCAGACGCGCGTAAAGTAGCCGAAGCTGTTGCCAATTCCGCACTCGTTAAAAGCTCATGGAATGGCAATGATCCTAACTGGGGACGTATCATTCATGCCGTGGGTTACGCACAAGCCATGGTCCGGGAAGAGCTCATCGATATACATATCAACGGCAAAGCTGCCTGTCTTGGCGGCTTACAGGCCAAAACCTCGATGCATACCCTCCGCAAGGTTGTGGCAAAAGATGCGTTTACGATCACCGTCAACCTACACCTTGGAAAAGCCGATTACGAAGTTTACTCTAGTGATCTATCCCCAGAGTATATCGACTTCAATCGGTCTGAATACGCCTACTGGAAGCAGGCCCGTAAAGACGGTCTGACCTAGGAAAAGGTGCTTACATCCTTGTTTCTTCTTTAGTCGAACGCAAACGGATAGTCTTGGTGCTCAAATCGTGGTGTGCTTCCACAAATCTGACTGTTTTACTTTTGATCCGCATCAAAACTGAATGAGTCACCGCCGTCTTACCCTCAATATGCACGCCCTGCAGCAATGGGCTTGGGCTAATTCCTGTGGCACAGAATAGAATATTATTACCAGATGCTAAATCCTTGGACCTGAAAACACGATCCAACTGGTCGCCCCAACCATCTTTGATAAGCTGTTGTTTTTCAGCTTCATCTGCGGGCCAAATTTTAGCCTGCTGACCTCCACCTAAGCACCTCTGGCCAGCGGCTGAAAGCACTGCTTCTGGAGCACCTCCAATACCGGCATAAAGATCCACGTCCGTGCTCGATAACGATGGCGCCATGGCTGCTGTGATATCACCATCAGCGATCATACGCAATTTACTGCCAAGGCTTCTCACCTGCTCGATGATATACTCGTTACGCGGACGATCCAAAACCATCACTGTAACGTCACGCACGTTCTTACCAAGTAACTTAGCTGACACCTTAATGACCTCGGAGATCGGGGCCTCAACACTGATGGGCAAAGAAGGATCCTTGATCCACGCCTGCCTGACCACCTCTGGGTAAGCTAGCTTGTTCATATAAAACGCTGGGATTTCCTGCAATGCGCAGTCCTCACCGTCTTCCGGAATAGCGGCAGCAATGCAGCTGATTGAGTTTGGCATTCCTTTAGAAACGTTGGTCGTGCCATCAACAGGATCAAGAGCCACATCAAAACGAGGACTCCCTTCAGCCCAGGTGCCCACCTTCTCACCAATGAATAAACCCGGTGCCTCATCTTTAATCCCCTCGCCAATGACGATCTCTCCCTTGATGTCCATGAGGTCAAACATGCCTCGGATCGCATCGCATGCGGCATAATCAGCAGCCTCCTTATCTCCGCGACCCATCCAATGGGAGCTGTGCAGAGCCGCGTTTTCGGTAGCCCTCAGAAACTCAAGTTCAATGACGCGTTCTTCATCTTTGTGCATTTATTTTACTTACACAAAAAAATACTCAGTGTCACCGATAAGAATAAATAAATTTCGTGATGCCCAACTGAACACAATCTTTCCACCACTCCCTCCTTGACTCAGCACGGCGTATTCATGATGTTTACTTACAGCACTATGAGTAGTTCCCACAATGCCCGATCCTTCAAGCGTGTGATTTTAAAACTTAGCGGCGAAGCCCTGAGAGAGCCCGGAAGTCAGGACAACATCTCCCCTGAGATCGTCGAGCGTGTTGCTAAGGAAATCAGTAAAACTGCCTCAAGTGGCATTGAAATCGGAGTGGTCTGTGGTGGTGGTAACTTCTGGCGTGGAGCCAGTGCAAGTGCCCGCGGCATGGATCGAGCAACGGCAGACTACGTTGGCATGATGGCCACGGTAATGAACGCGCTGGCACTGCAGAGTGCTCTCGAAGCTGAAGGAGTTCAATGCGTCGTGCAATCTGCTATCGAAATGAAAAACGTGGCTGAACCATTCATTCGTCGCAAAGCTAATAGGTTACTTAGCGAAGGCAATGTGGTCATTTTTGCGGCCGGTACAGGCAGTCCCTTTTTCTCAACAGACACCACATCTGCGCTACGAGCTAGTGAAACCGGAGCCGATGCAATCATGAAAGCCACGATGGTGGATGGCGTTTATTGCTCTGACCCCAAGAAAAATCCTGACGCCGTGCGATACGAGACAGTGACTTTCCAAGATTGCCTAAGTCAGAATTTGAAGGTCATGGACTCCACCGCTTTCACTCTTTGCATGGATAACGACATTCCTATCATTGTTTTTGATATTGGCGGTAATGGCAACATCACCAAGGCCCTGTCCGGCGAAGACATCGGGACTATCGTATACAAAGGCTAACCCGCATTAACTTATACCACTCTCATTATGGAACCAAACGAAGCACTCAAAAACACTCAGGATAGCATGCAAAAGGCAGTCGAATACGCTGTCCACGAATTCGCAGCGATCCGCACTGGAAAGGCTAGCCCCGCGCTAGTCGAGAACATCGATGTCAATGTGCCAAGCTATGGCAGCAACATGAAAGTCAAAGCTCTGGCTGTCATCACCGTTCCGGAACCACGTATGATCATGGTTCAGCCTTTTGATCCTTCAACTACAGGTGATATTGAAAAAGCAATCCTTGAGAGCAACACCGGCCTCAACCCAGCCAACGAAGGCAAGCATCTCCGTATTCCAGTTCCTGAGCTCTCGGAGGAACGACGTCGGGACATGGTGAAAATGGTCAAAACACAAGCTGAGGAAGCTCGTGTTCGTGTCCGCTCATGCCGCAAGGACGGAATGGATTCCGCAAAGAAAATGAAAGTGGAAAACGCACTCACTGAAGACGGCCTCCATGACTTTGAGCAAGATATCCAAGAACTAACCAACAAGTTCATCAAGGAAATCGACGAGCATCTCGCTGCAAAGGAAACCGAGCTGATGACCGTGTAGGCCTTCGCCTCGCTATGCGTTCACTACATTTTCTGGCGCACCTGCCAGAAACGCTTCGATATTACCAGCTACTCCTTCAAGAAGCTTGGTGCGTGATTCAATGGAAGCCCATGCAGTATGTGGTGTGATTACAAGATTTGGCAGCGATGGATCGAGTAGTACGTGATCTACTTGTGGCGGCTCGACCGTCAAAACATCTAGACCAGCACCTGCTATACTCCCCTCTTTCAAAGCTGTCGCTAAGTCATCTTCGTCAATCAATTGACCGCGGCCGGTATTGATCAAAAAGGCGCTCGTCTTCATCATCCCAAGTGTCTCATGATTGATCATTTTCTCCGTGTCATCAGTCAGCGGACAGTGAAGCGTAACGGCATCAGCTCTGGCAAAAAAAGCATCCTTTGGTAAGCGCTCGATTTCACCTTGCTGCGCACCATCTCGAGCCAAGGCGATCACATTCATGCCAAACCCTTGTGCTGCCTTTGCAACCGACTTGCCGATCGTTCCCAGGCCGATAACGCCCAGAGTTTTACCTGCTAAATCGAGCATTGGGTAATCCAAACGCGTAAAAATAGCAGACTGTGCCCACTGGGCGGATTCACTGGCATAGCGATTCATGCCAGTGGCGAGATTAATCAAGAGCCCAAAAGTATGCTGGGTAACACTTGCGGTAGAATAACCAGCGACGTTACATACGACCACCCCTGCCGCCTTGGCTGCAACCAGATCAACACAGTTAGTACCAGTCGCAGCGATGCAAATAAGTCTCAGATCTGGTGCCTGTTGAAGGGACTCGGCATCAATCACCACTTTATTGGTAATGGCTATGCTTGCCTGCTGTAGCCGACTCACAAGCTGCTCCGGGGATGTCGTTGGAAAGACCTTGAGCTCTCCATGATGGGCGATTGGGCTTAGGTCAATCTCTCCAACTGTGGAAGCGTCAAGGAAGCTGATATGGTTCATATGCCTCCTTTTATGATAAAATTATGCTGATGCCAGTGAATATTGATATTACCGTATTAAGATGACGCTTATCACAGCACAAAACTCACGGCTGATATAACAGCGCAAATGCTTGTCAATGTGGTTGATATATTCTATTGCCAATGAATGTCTGCTGAGATGGAACATACAGTCGCCTCGAGTGCTACGCTTGAGGGCACCTCTCTCCACACTGGGGAAAAAGTAAGCCTGACCTTAAAACCTGCTCCCGCAGGGCACGGTTTTAAATTTCGTCGTATCGACCTCGATGATCAACCCTTCATCGATGCAGATGTCGCCAAGGTACAAACCGTCGAACGCGCAACCACTCTTGCTGAGGGATCCGTGAAAGTTCATACCGTTGAGCACATTCTATCAGCCCTGTGCGGCATGGGTGTTGATAATGCTATTATCGAAATGGATGCCAACGAGCCCCCCATTGGTGATGGCTCGTCCAAGCCTTACGTCGAGCTCATCAAGCAAGCAGGCATTGAAGCTCAGGACAAACATCGAAAAGTCTATGAAATCCGTGAGCCGATTCACATGGAGACGAAAGGCGGGTCATTGATCACTATCGTTCCTGACAAAAAATTTAGAGTATCCTGCACAAATATCGGTCCAGAAGGACGCTTTACTCAGTATTTCTCCAGCGAAGTTACCCCTGAGCTCTACGAAGCAGAAATAGCTCCCGCGCGTACCTTCGTATACTACGAGGACGTAAAGCCACTTCTCGACAAAGGGCTCATCAAAGGCGGTAGTTTGGAAAATGCAGTCGTTGTTCGTGGAGACGAAGTCATGAGCAAAGAGCCGATGCGCTTTGACAATGAATTCGCCCGCCACAAAGCCCTCGATGTCATTGGGGATCTGATGCTCAGCGGTAAACGCATCATGGGCCACGTGATCTGCGTAAGACCAGGCCACGGACCAAATACTCAAATGGCGGCTACTCTGAAGGAAGAGTATCTCCGCATGCGCACCATGGTACCCCCTCTTAAAATTCCTGAAGGAGAGGGTGTGCTCGACATCAACGAGGTTATGCAAATCTTACCTCACCGCTATCCGTTCTTGATGCTGGATCGTGTCGTCGATTTCGAGGGAGACAGCAAGTGCACTGGCGTCAAAAACGTAACCATCAATGAGCCCTTCTTCCAAGGACACTTCCCAGGGCACCCCGTCATGCCCGGCGTACTTCAAGTCGAAGCAATGGCACAGGTTGCCTCCATTCTTTTGCTGCGCAAACCAGAAAATCAAGGTAAAATCGGCTACTTCATGAGTGTCGACAAGGTCAAGTGGCGCCGTCCTGTGCTACCTGGAGATACTTTATTTATTGAGGCTGAGATCCTCAAAGTTCGCCGCAATATTGGCTCAGCGGTATGTCGATGCATTGTTAATGGCGAGGTCGCATCCTCAGGCGAGCTAAAATTCGCGCTTCTCGATAACTAAGCTTACGCTCAGAAAATTACGCCTCGATGTCAGATTCCCTGATTCACCCTACTGCGGTCATTGACCCGTCAGCCGAGATTGCTGACGGAGTCACTATTGGCCCTTATTCGGTGATTGGTGCCAATGTGAATATCGGAGCAGGCAGTGTGCTGAAGTCACATGTGGTTATCGAGGGATATACCACCATTGGTGAAAACAATACCTTCTTCCCCTTCTCTGCTATCGGCCAAATCACGCAAGACCTGAAGTATGTCGGCGAACCTACAGCATTGATCATCGGCGACAACAACACCTTCCGTGAGAATACCACGATTCATCGCGGCACAACGGAGGAGGTCCCCACACGCATTGGTGACCACAACCTGTTCCTCTCCTACTCACATGTTGCTCACGATTGCCAGGTAGGAAGCCATTGTATTTTATCCAACAATGGTACTCTTGGCGGACATTGCCAAGTTGGAGACCATGCGATCATCTCCGGACTATCAGGAGCTCATCAGTTTTGTCGAATTGGCGAACATTCGTTAGTAGGAGGATGCACAAAAATTGTTCAAGACGTTCCGCCCTTTACCATTGTCGATGGGAGCCCTGCAGCTGTCAGAGGGCTCAATTTAGTTGGTTTGCAAAGACGCGGATTTGATGACGCAACACGTCGGGCACTCAAGCAGGCATACAAAAAACTTTTCCTAGGCAAGAAAGCAAACCTTACCCAACTCACCGATGAGTTGGCGCAATCTGAGCTTGCCGAGGACTTCAATGTCGCCAGATTGATTGAATTCATTCACAGTAGTGAACGTGGTGTGATACGCTAGTGACCAGCATGTGGTCCCAGAAATATCCTAGCTGGTGCGGACTATTTCCGGCTGAAAGAGACGCGAAGGACTTTTTTGACCTGAACCCACGCATTTTCTAAGTGGTGAAAATAATGGATAAGGACGACGAAGAAGGCGATGAAGAGAGTGGCCCCAAATGTGGCTTCCCAGGGCCCCAGGCTTTCCATCCATACTTTGTTCAATCCCACTCCAATGAATCCGCTGTATAGGATCATAACGTGGATCACGTAAATAGGCAGAGTTTTTTGGCCGAATTTCAGGAAAAGGCCGTCGGAGCGCTTGAAGTATTTTTCCGTTCCCATGAGCAGACCCAATACGATCAAAACCTGCCCAAAACGTCCGATCAGCCCGGAACTTTTCACAAACCATTCTTTGTTTCCCGCAAAAACAAAATCGACCCCATACAATGCACAATGGGTCAGAAAGCATACGCATACACCACTCAGGATCATAAAGAGCCGAAAGCGGCGATCACGGACGTATGCACGGTAGTCCCAAATCAGGGCTCCGACTGCGCCTCCCAATAGGATAAATCCGGTCCAGGGAATGAGCGGAAAAACAGAGTAGGGACCATGAAACAGGTTTTGGATCAATTCAGGGCAATGAGGGGGGAAATATTGGTCTGGTGGCAGGGTTTTAAAGCTAGGATAGAGGGCAAAAACGACCACGCCGGCTAGCATGTAGTAGAGGAAGAGTGGCCCATTTTTGAAAAGGATGAATAAGCCATAGAGAAGCAAAAGCAACATAATGCCCACGCCTATGCATTGCAGGACGTGGAAGGCGAAGTTCCAATTGCTAAAGGTGCCGTTGAGGTATTCGTTGAAGTGGAGGACATTGGCTTGGAGGAGGTACCCCCAGAAAAGAAGTTCAAAGGCACGTTTAAAGCCTCTTTTGACGCGTCGATTGCCCCAGAAACGAGGAGGATCTTGACTACGGGAAAGGAGAAATACAAAGATGACTCCGGTGACCGAAAAGAAGAGCGGGGCGGTTAATCCTCGGATGAAATGCCAGGTAGCATATACGGGATGAGTGAGGTCGCGGTATTCGGGCTGAAGGGTAAGGTGAATGAAATGCCCTTCCAGCATGAGAAGGATGGCCACCGCCCGAGCGGCATCAATGAAATGGATGCGGCTTTGGGTTGGGAGGCTAGGGGAGGACATTTCGGGTAGTAGAAAATTTTCCCGCAAGTAATGATCTCAACGACAGCAAGAAACAACTTTTTCTTTATCAGGCAACATTGCTCTCACCAAACTAACTGCCACAGCGTGAAATTCGCTATTTGAGTGAAATCTTCGGAGATGCTAGTTAGGGGAGTTACCACTATCCCTCAGTGTGGCTGCAAAAGTCGTTCCTGTAGGACGGAATGGACGAGATAAAAAGCCCCTCAACACTCATCAGCGCTGAAGGGCTTCTACTATGAACAAATGACAATGTTTACTGGCAAGCTTCGCACTCGCCGCCGTTGATCATGGCATCGATACTGCATGCCTGCTTCTCAGCAGCTGTGTATTCTTTTTTCTGCTCTGCTGGCTCTCCGGCTACGCCACGGACTTCCTTCTTCACAGAAATCGTTGATTTCTCGATATTAGATGCCTGCAGGGTGCGGAGGTAATAAGTAGTTTTTAATCCCGTATGCCACGCATGGCGATACATGTGAGAAAGAGTTTTCATATCCGGCTCGGCCAAGAACAAATTCACACTCTGTGACTGATCAATCCATTTCTGTCTGCGGGCAGCGGCATCAATGATCGCCTTGTAACCAACGCTGAAGACCGTTTGATGCTTCTCCTTCAAACCTTCAGGAATGTCCTCAATATCGCTTAGTTCACCATCAAAGTATTTTAGCTGATCCAGCATATCTTGATTCCAGAGCCCCTCTTTCTTGAGATCATTCACGAGCTCACGGTTGAGCACGATGAAGTCACCCGAGAGATTCGACTTCACATAGAGGTTTTTGTAGTTGGGCTCAATACATGGAGTTGTGCCCATGATATTGGAGATCGTAGCTGTAGGCGCGATAGCCAACACATTAGAGTTACGCATGCCGTGTTTGGCGATTTTCTCGCGTAGGTGCGTCCAGTCCATCTTAGCACCGCGAGGCACGTCAACGTCAACACCACGCTCGTCCTCAAGAAGGTCAACGGTATCTTGTGGAAGAATCCCACGATCCCACTTTGATCCCTTGTAGCTGGAATAGGTTCCAGACTCAGCAGCAAGATCGGAAGAAGCATTGTAAGCGTAGTAAGCGATGGCCTCCATGAACTCGTCGTTAAAGTCAACCGCTGCATCAGATGCAAAGGCGATGCCTTTCTTGTAGAGTGCGTTTTGTAGCCCCATCACGCCCATCCCGATTGGACGGTGTCGACTGTTCGCCGTCTTCGCCGCCTCGGTCGGATAGAAGTTAATATCAATAACATTATCAAGTGCGCGTATAGCAACGGTGATGGTCTCTTTGAGCATCTCATGGTCCAATGAACCATCAGCTGTGATGTGCGTATCAAGAACAACCGATCCTAGGTTACACACGGCAGTCTCTTCGTCAGAGGTATTCAGCGTGATCTCGGTGCAAAGGTTACTGGAGTGAATCACTCCGCAATGATCTTGTGGGCTTCGAAGGTTACAGGGATCCTTGAAGGTGATCCATGGGTGACCTGTTTCGAAGATCATCTTAAGCATTCCCTTCCACAGTTCGATTGCTGGAACTTTGCGCGTCCAGATCTTACCCTCGTCGGCCATTTTCTCATATTCCTCATAGCGGAGCTCAAATGCCTTGCCGTAGAGGTCATGAAGATCTGGTGTCTCATTGGTGCGGAACAAAGACCAATCTTGGCGAGCCTCCATACGCTTCATGAATAAGTCTGGAATCCAGTTTGCCGTATTCATATCGTGGCAGCGGCGACGCTCGTCTCCTGTGTTCTTACGAAGCTCGAGGAAGTCCTCAATGTCATTGTGCCAAGACTCAAGGTAGGCACATCCAGAGCCACGGCGCTTTCCACCCTGGTTGACAGCAACGAGCTGATCATTGTGCAATTTAAGGAAAGGGATGATGCCTTGTGACTCGCCATTAGTGCCTTGGATGTAACCACCCGTACCACGAACAGCCGTCCAAGAACCTCCGAGACCACCAGCCCATTTGCTCAAGTATGCATTATCTGCAATACCTCGCTGCATGATGGACTCGATCGAATCATCCACTTTGTAGAGGTAACATGATGAAAGCTGTGAGTGCAGTGTGCCAGAGTTAAACAAAGTCGGTGTGCTCGAGCAGAATCGACGCCCTTTGTAAAGTGAGTAGAGACGGATCACCCAGTCTTCACGGTCTTCTTTCTCTGCACGGAAAAGGCCCATGGCAACACGCATCCAGAAAAACTGAGGGGTCTCAAGACGACGTTGCTTATCACCAGTCTTATCGACAATAAGATAGCGATCATACAGCGTTTGAATACCCAGATAATCAAAATCAAGGTCAGCCGTTGGATCGAGTGCATCCGCCAATTTATCAACGTCGTATTGAGCTACGACATCTGGAGAGATGCGCTTAATCTTAATGCCATGTTTGAGATATTTGCTGAAGTGCTCGCGGTGAGCCACCTTGAGGGCACGAATACCATCGTTAAGGATGTTCCAGTCGAGCACTTCCTCGTAGATATAGCTGAGCAGGATACGGCCAGCAAACTTGGCAAAATCTGCATCGCGCTCGATCAGCGACTTCGCGTTAAGAATAATCGTCGACTTCAGTGCTTCGCGTGAAATCTCAGCTCCAATCGAGCGGCGTAGCTCTTGCTCAATCTCCTGGTCGCTGAGGCATAAACTCAGACCGATGGAGGCAAACGAAATACGCTTTTTAAGTTCAGTGCCGTCCCAGAATTCGGTGCCACCATCTTGATCGGTAATCACCACCATGGACTCCTGATTAGGATCCTCGGCAGGCTCTTCATCAATGCGCATCTGCGCACGCTTTGCGCGATACAGGATGTAAGCTTCAGCCGCTTTGAAATAGCCTTGGCGCATCAGCTCCTCTTGAACGAGGTCCTGCACATTTTCAATGTGTGCAAAAGCAGAGTCTCCACCTCGTATGCTCTCGGTGACACCGTGAGCAACCCGCACCGCTGCTTCTGGATCCTCTTTAATGGAAAGAAATGCCTTCCTGACCGCGATCTCAATCTTAGTCTGACTCCATGGAACGACATTACCATTACGGCGAATTAGTCGAACCGGCATGGTCTGTGGCTCTTCGGAAACAATCACCTCACCATTTTTTTCCAAAGAACGGGAAAACACCAATGACTTAGCCACATCGTGTGCATCATTCTCAATAAGGGCCTTCTCGATCAACAAATAGAGATCATTACGAGAGAGGCGAAGCTGGCCACCTTCATGAACTTGTTCGGTGAGAGACCTGGCAACACTATTGGCAACATTCGATACGAAGTTGCGGTTTTCTTCATTGAAAATCTTCTCTTCCTGCTCCTGTCGTGAAATTAAAAGATCAGTAAGAGCAACACCGATAGTGTCTGCTACTTTAGCAAGTGACAATTCTTCTTCCTCTTTTCCTCGAGTGACGAGAATTTGGGGGACACGATCAGCCGTTTGCTCGCCGAGCACGGCACGCCAATCGAAACGATCAGCATTTTCAGTTGATGCAGCACGGTCTGTGATGACTTTTTTAAGAGCGAGATCTTCTTCTAGAGAGATGGAGCGATACATGGGCGCAAGTTATTCTATGGTGTTTTTGTTTAAGTTATAAAAATGATTGAGAAATCAAAAGGGCATTCATCTCGAGCCGGACATCCCGACCCGAGACGAAAAAAGTGGGTGAATTAAAGCTCGTCGTCGTCGATACTACCGAGTGCTGTCGACTTTTGATACTCGGTGACGCGACCTTCAAAAAAGTTTTGCTCTTTCTTGATGTCCATCATTTCGGCAAGCCATGGGAATGGGTTTTCGATATTCCCTTTCAATGGATCAAGACCACAAGTCTCTAGGCGACGATCAGCAATAAAGTCAATATACTGTTCGAAGTCCTCTAGGTTAAGGCCTACAGATGAAACAGGCAGGCAATCACGAATGAAATTTTTCTCAAGCTTGAGAGCTTCTGCCATCGTATCACGCAACTCATTTTTGAACTCGTCGGTCCAAATTTCAGGGTTCTCGTTAATAAGATCCATGAGCAAGTTGCGCAAAAGTTCGATATGATTGGATTCGTCACGCAAGGTGTAACGGAACATCTGACCAATCCCTGGGAATTTGTTCTGGCGATAGAGGCTAAGAATCATGCCAAATAGACCATAAAATTGGGTTCCTTCCATGCACTGGCCAAAGATGAAAATGTTACGGGCAAGTGCCTGCTTGTTCTCGACAAGTGACATATCCATGTCGCGTCTCAGTGAGCGACTGTTGGACACCACAAAATTCGTTTTTTCCTGGACGGTTTGAACACCTTCAAAAATAGCTTCGCACTCGTGAGGGTTGAGGCCCAATGAAGAGACCATATATACTAATGAATCAGCATGAATATTCTCCTCATGCGCATGACGACGGAAAACAAGCTCTAGCTCGGGCGCTGTGACTTGGTCACGAATAACATGAATCATGTTGTCGCCAACAATGCCCTCTGCCGCAGAAAAATAGCCAATCCCCATTTTAATAATCCAGCGCTCAACATCAGAAATCTCATCAGAACGCCACTGCTCAACGTCCTTCTGCATTGGAATATCCTCTGGCTCCCAGTGATTGGCGCGCATATCTGAATAGATGTCCCACGCCCATGGGTATTTAAGCGGCAGCAGGCCAAAACCGCTGATCTTATCTCCTCCGATAACACGTTTGGACTCTAAGTTCTTTTGCGCTTTTGCTTCTTCTAGTGGAATTGTTAAATCATCAAGTGTAGCATTCATTTGTTTTAGGGTGTTCGTAGTTAGTTATATGGTTGTTGGCGGAGGGAAATTGGTTCTTGTTTTGGGGTCGTATTCTAGATTTCGTTATGATGATCTCATCTAGCTGTTAGCAGCATCATGAGTGCCACTCTTGCAATTATCTTAGAGATCGTCGTCTTCAAAGCTTGTGGCGAGCGATGCGCTGCTAGCATGCAATGGCTCTGATGATGTAAGGTGAATCTGTTCGTCGAGCCATGGGAATGGACTTGTAGCGTGGTGGAATTGACGCTGAAGGCCACAGGCTGCAAGCCGGTTGTCAGCCAGATATTCGATGTATTTGCTGAGCGCTTCAGGATCTAGACCTGCTGCGGCTACCGGCAGAGTAGTAATAAGATCCTGCTCCATTTTAACTGCCTTGAGCATGTAATCAACAAGCTCCTGCTGGAACGAGCTCGTCCATGCTTCAGAGTTTTCTTCGGCTAGCTCATTAATTAACTTATCGAATAAGCTAATACGAAAAGAAACATCTTGTAGCAACTTGCTAAATATTTCACCAGATCCGGGAAGCTTATTTTGTGCCGCTAGCGAGAAAATAGAGGCCCAGAGAGCAAAATATTGCGTTCCCTCCATGCATTGGCTCATTAAGAAAATGTTACGAACGATACCCTGCTTATTTTCAAGGATCGTTGTGTCTGTGTCACGATCAATCGAGCTCAGATGATCCGTCATGAATTGCTGCTTAGCAGCCATTGCCGGCGTATTGGCAAGTGACGAGCATTCCATTGGGTTGATTGAAAGAGAGCCATGTAAGTAAACAAGGATATCACTACGAGTGTTTTCCTCATGAACAAAACGACCGAAGACAAGCTTAAGCTCCGGAGCTGTTAACAGGTCGCGAATTGTATAAATACCGCCAGATTGGGCGATTTCCTGAGACTTGGCAAAAGCACCCAGAGCCACTTTGTAGAGCATTTGGCTTGGTTCATCGAGATTAGCCCATTGGGCAATATCGGTCTGCACCGATGTCTCACCTGGCTCCCAATGAGAATTTTTCATCTCTTTGTAGAGCGCATAAGCCCATGTGTATTTTAAAGGCAAAATGTTGAAGAACATCGAATTTCTTCCATTGATCACTTTCTTTGCCGCATAAGCCTCCTCTGCTTTCTCACGATCAAGGTTAAAAGTACGCTCGCCAAGTTTGATGCTTATTGTATCTGCCATTTCAGTAAGGGTTGAGTTGTAAAAAAGGTTTCGAAAAAGATGTTGTGAATGAATATGATTGGATTCGTATACCGCCTTAAGTCATTGGGAATGAATAATTAGCTTGATTGAACATGATTTCGGTCGCGTTACTTGACATATTTTGACCTATTTCGAATCCTTGAAGCTAGTTTTCAGACCCACACTTTATTACCGTGCAGCCTGTGCATAATGCCAATAAATGAGGGTTTTGGTCAATGACATTTTGCTCATATAGTATCCACAAATTATTAACAATACAACATGTTGTGGTTTTTCTTTTTGGGGCGAAATCGCTCTTTTTTCTTGTGAAGCCGCAAACCCTTGAAAAATAGACATTCACAGAGAGATTCTAGCAGAGCCACTCTCAACGAGTGCTACTTCGCTGGGGGCAAAAAAAAAGATGTCTTGTTAGGGGCTTTTTTACAGCAGGTGCAGTTTTTAAAAAAAATCAGCTCAGGGCACAAACCAACACGAGCTCCAACCGCTCTAAAAGCACTTATCCCCTTAGTTGAAGGAAGTAAAAATTTATAGTAGAGCCATCCTTGTAACAGGCCGCAAGCAGCACATTTGCCAATAAAACTCATTAATTATCTAATTATCAATCAGATATGAAAAAACACTACGCAAGCGTTCACTTGGACCAGTTTAAACCATCTTGCACGCTCTAAGTCGGTAAAAAAGCTCGGTGCTACTATCTTCTCCAGGCATAGGTTGCCCTCCAATAAAGCAACGAATGAGGGTTGCTATTATAAGCGATTAGCTCTACGGAACGACTCCCACTAGAGGACTAAAAACCATGTTTCACTTATTTACCCAAAAAAACAGCAACCTCAAGGATGACTCGCTGTCTGGTTTAACCGTAGCACTTGCGCTCGTGCCGGAAGCCATCGCCTTTTCCTTTATTGCCGGTGTCGATCCCTTGGTCGGTCTCTGGGCTGCGGTCTTCATGGGCTTTATCACCGCGGCATGTGGTGGACGCCCTGGTATGATTTCTGGTGCGACTGGCGCCATTGCCGTGGTCGCTGGCAAGGCAGTCGAGTATGGCAATGAGATAGCTCCCGACCTTGGTTACCAGTTTCTCTTTGCCGTTATCATGGTGGCTGGGGTAATTCAGATTATCTTTGGTCTGTTCAAGCTAGGGCGTTTCATCCGTCTTGTCCCCCATCCTGTTATGATCGGCTTCGTCAACGGCTTAGCCATTGTCATCTGCATGGGTCAATTCGGCTTTTTCAAGAAATTTTCTCACCTCGATGAGGACGGTGGTCGCGTCATGCAGTGGATGCAGGGTAGTGAGCTAGGCATACTGATCGGACTCATCGTTCTTACCATGGCGATCATTCACTTTTTACCGAAACTTACTAAGGTAGTCCCATCTACCTTGGCCGCCATCATCGTTGTCGGCCTGATCGCCTACTTCCTTCCGGATGCCAGAACCATTGAAAATGTTCTTAAGGACGGAGGAGGAGAAGGCTCACTGAGTGGCAGCTTCCCACTACCTGCATGGCCAAGTGATATTGCCTGGGGCGAGCACTGGCAGTTCATTCTCAAAACTGCTTTCGTCGTAGCTATGGTTGGCATTATCGAATCCTTAATGACGCTCCAGCTTATTGATGAAATCACCGAGACCCGTGGTCAAGGCAATCGCGAATGTATCGCCCAGGGAGGAGCCAACTTCCTTTCCGGTCTCTTTGGCGGTATGGGTGGCTGTGCCATGATCGGCCAGTCCCTCATCAACATCAAATCCGGTGGCCGTGGCCGCACTTCAGGCATTGTTGCCGCCGTGGCACTCACCCTCTTCATTATGGTCGGTGGTCCGGTTATCATCCAGATTCCTATTGCTGCCTTGGTTGGCGTCATGTTCATGGTTGTCATCGGCACCTTCGAATGGTCCACTTTCAAAAGCTTCGGAAAAATTGCCCCTTCCGAAATGCTCATCATCCTTACTGTTACCTTGGTGACAGCTATCATGCACGATCTGGCGCTTGCTGTATTTGTAGGAGTCATTCTCTCCGCCTTGGTCTTTGCTTGGGAAAGCTCCAAGCACATCATCGTCACCATGCATAAAGACACGCATGAAGAGCGTATCTATGGTATCGAGGGAATGCTCTACTTTGGATCAGTCCGTGAGTTCTCTGATAAATTCCAAGCCAAGTCGGATGTGCCCAATATCATTATCGACTTTGAAGAAGCCCGGGTATGTGATTTATCCGGCCTAGAGGCTATCAATGCTCTGGGAGAGCGATATCGCAATGCCGGTAAGACGCTGCACGTGCGGCACCTCTCCCCCGATTGCCGCCAAATGCTTGAAAAGGCTGGAACTCTAGTCGATATCGAGGTGCTCCCCGATGATCCACATTACTCGGTCGCTCATATTCGGAGTGAAAACAGCAAGATTATCGGATCCTAGACAGACCTCTCTTCTGCGGTTTTGATGGTTTTGAGGTGACAATTGCCCATTTTAAGGTAATCAGCCGTCGTGCTGATCATTAGAAAACTTACCAAGACCGTCGGAGGGCGTACGCTTTTTGAAGACGCAGACATGACAATCAACTGGGGCGAGCGAGTCGCTTTGGTCGGACCTAATGGAGCGGGCAAGTCGACGCTCTTCAAAATGATCCTCAAAGAGGAAGATGCCGACTCTGGAAGTGTCGAGGTGGATGATTATGCCATTACAGGTTATCTGGCGCAGGAAGCGGGAGACCCGGGTGATGAAACGATTCTAGAAATAGCCATCGGCATCACACCAGAGCTTGCCAAAGCGATACGTACGCTGCGTGAGGGTGATGCAACAGGCAAAACCGACAGCCCTGAGTATCATGCCGCACAAGATAGCTTTGACGCAGCCAATGGCTACCAGCTTGAGCCTAAGGCGAAGAAGATTCTCGCAGGCCTTGGCTTTGAAACTGACGCCTTCGCTAAACCCGCTCGTGAATTCTCTGGTGGCTGGATCATGCGCGCGCACCTAGCCAAGCTCTTGGTCATGGAGCCTGATCTACTGATGCTTGACGAGCCGACTAACCATCTTGATCTAATGGCACTCATCTGGTTGCAGCGTTATCTGAAAAACTATCCAGGTGCCTTGCTGATGATTTCTCACGATCGTGACTTCATGGATGAGCTTATCGAGACCGTTTATGAAATTGATGAGGAGCAGCTCATTTCCTACACGGGGAATTACACGGCCTACCTTGAGCAAAGGACTAAGCGTTATCAGCAAAAAGTGCAGGCCTACCGTAACCAAAACAAAGAAATTGAACGTGTTCAGGAGTTTATCGATCGCTTCCGCTCAGTCACCTCCAAAGCGGCGCAAGTGCAAAGTAGAGTGAAACAACTTGAAAAAATCAAACGCCTGCCAAAACCAATCGCACCGCGCAAGGTCTTCAAATTTAACTTTCCTCAGCCTAAACGATCAAACCAGAAAGTCATTGAACTTGAGAAAGTGCACATGGCTTACGGCGAAAAAGTCATCTATGACAGACTCGACCTAACGATAGAAAGAGGTGATCGCATGGTGCTTGTTGGTCCGAATGGTGCTGGTAAATCTACCCTGCTCAAAATCCTTGCTGGACAGCTCGAATTCCAAAGTGGCGAGCGAAAGGCGGGATTCAATACCAAGCTTGGTTACTACTCTCAGCATCGTACAGAAAGCATGGACGAGTCAAATACCGTCCTTGAGGAAGTCATGGCAAGCGGCGGGGACATGCGTGAGGACGAAGCGCGCTCCATACTGGGATCATTCCTTTTCCGGCGCGCTGATGTGCATAAAAAAATTCGAGTTCTCTCCGGTGGTGAAAAATCACGGCTCAATCTCGTTAAGTTTTTAGTAAATCCACCCAACCTGTTGCTGATGGATGAGCCAACAACTCACTTGGACATCATATCTATCGAAGCACTACTGCAAGCACTCAAACATTACGAAGGAACCCTGGTATTCATCTCACACGATGTTCACTTTATTCGCAACTTGGCGGAAATCACGCTGCATGTTGATTCGGGTCAACTCACACGTTACGCAGGGGGCTACGATTACTATCTTGAGAAATCAGGTCTATCAGACGATCGCGGTTCTGTAACTGCTTGACCACGATTACGCATATCGACTCATCGAGCATAACAAGCGGGCTATGATTTCGTCAGTAGCCAGCTGTGTATTTTGTGACAAGAAAAACCCTCAGCACGTCCTGTGTGGGCCGAACGCGTGAGGGTCTTCTCTGTCTTAGATGGGGGGTTTTTGGGCTGTCATTTAGACGCCGACTGTGGTGGTGAATTACTCCACCTGTCTAATCGGTTGGGTGTCATCTAAGCATTTGGGGGTTTTTGGGATTTTTCGGGGGTTTTGGGAGTTTTGGGGGTTAGGGTTTCCTGGGATTTAGGAGAAAAGCTTGCAACTGTGTCCTCTTGGTATCCTTAGTGTTTGGGGGCATCTAGGGATACTCACAACCTTTGGGGGTTTTGGTTGTCAAGAAGACAGCTTAGACCGGTGAGGAGAGGTTCCTTAATGCTATGTTGGCGTGGCGAAGTTCAAAATCGGTGATTTCATCCCTCGCACGCCGATACTATGGCTTAATTTATATTCAGATGCAATACATTATTATACTTTTTATTAGTATATGTTGAATATTATTGATTATTAGGTGCTTAGAACTTCTTTTTTATGGAAAAATTGCATACATGCAGGCCTTTATGGCAAATAATGTAACGCCCAATCTATTCACTGCGCATAGCTAAGCAGACCCACAACCGCCTTAAAGGCTTGGTGTAAAATAATGGAATCAGGCCAGATTTTTGAGCTTTGGAGCGCACAGCTGCATCTGCCCATCGATACTGGGCGAGTATCCAAAAACGACCTAGCGATAAGAAACTGGTAAAGCCTTTGCTAATTGATCAAGCAGCTTTTGATGAGCTAGATCTACTTCTTTGGCCTTCAATGTGCGCTCAGGTGAGCGGTAGTGGAAACTGTAAGCTATCGATTTCTTGTCGGCGGGAAGCTTAGCCCCAGAAGGATCTTGAAATACATCAAAACAGGTGGCTGACACCAAGAGCTGTTCGTTGTGCTTTTTGATAACTTTCTCGATCTCAATATTGCCCAACTTGGCTGGTGCCTCCATCGCCGCATCACGACTAGAGCCAGGAAATTGTGGCAACTCATCTACTTGCCTAATACCGCTACTTAGTTGCTGGCATTTTTTGAGGTCTAACTCGACAAGGTAAATAGGTGTATCGCTCCCAAGATCCCTGCACTTCGCAGGGCTGAGCTGCGCGAACACGCCCACAGGTTTACCTTCACACTGGACATCAGCTGCAATGATAAAACCCTCACGTTCACGCTGAGCAAACTGAATATCCTTATTTGGTAACAACGCCTCAATCGTGGCTTTGACATCAAACGCATCAATGCGACCCTGACATCCGGCTTTTACCGACCAAGTTGCTGGGCGACGTTCCCCACCCAATAAAAGAGCGAGAGAATCGGATTCAAGATCGCTAGCCTTTCCGCCTCCCGCATTGCGAAATTGACGCCCAATCTCAAAAAATCGTAACGACTTAGCACCTTGGCGAATATTACGCGCTGCCGTCGCTACCAAACCAGGTGTCAATGATGGGCGCATCACGGCATGATCCTCACTCAAAGGGAGAGCAACCCGAATCAGATCCCCTTCTTGAAGAGGACGCAGTGGCAAAGCTGTATCCATCTGAGCAACCGTCAGATCTGTAGAGCTATCAGCAATCAATTTGATCGTCTGCGTCTCGTAAAATCCGATAGCGGACAATTCCTCGCGAAGTGACATCTGATAATCGTAAGCCGAATCTATCTCGCTCTCCTGAGCAAAGCTACCGGCAAAGCGAGATGGCACATTACTCAGCCCATGCACACGGGCAATCTCCTCAACCAAATCAATATGTCGGTGGAGATCCAGTCGATAGCTCGGAATACTCCACATACTGTCCTCGTGCTTATGTAGACCAAGACGCGTGAGTATATCCTCAGCAGCACCCAAGGAGATCGACCCCCCCATCAGCTGATCTAGTTGAGATGGATCCAGCGCGACTTCCCCGGTTAGCTGGGGAGCTTGGCCCGCAACTGCCGTAGATCCTTCGATCTTGCCTCCGGCGATCTCAACAATGAGGCCAGCAGCAAAAGCCGAAGCCTTGAGCACGGCTTGGGCATCACTACCACGCTCAAATCGATATGAGGAATCTGAGCTAAGGATAAGACGGCGTGAGGTGCGGCGGATTTTAGACGGCGTGAAGTAGGCTGACTCAAGAATGACCTCCGTGGTGGCATGACTCACTCCGCTGTCCAAGCCCCCCATAATGCCACCTAGAGCCAGTGCTTTACCAGATGCATCAGAGATCACTACATCCTCGTCAGTCAGCGTGTAGTCAGCCTCATCAAGCGCTTTGAAAATTTCGCCATTGGTAGCGATGCGCACATCGAGTGCTCCGTCAACTTTGGCAGCATCAAAAGCGTGCAATGGATGACCCAATTCATGCAGCGCATAATTCGTAATATCGACGACGTTGTTAATTGGACGTAGGCCTATTGCCTCCAGCTTTGTTTGTAGCCATGCTGGTGAATCTGTGACCTGCACCCCTGAGATCTTTACGGCGGTGTAGAGAGGGCAGGAGTCTGGCGCGGAGAGCTTAATGAGAGAGTCATCGCTCACCGTAGCTGGCTCAGGCAGATCTCGTATTTTACGCTCAATACCTGCCAGTGCAGCCAGCTCACGAGCCATGCCAGTGTGAGAGAGTAAGTCAGGACGGTTGGGAGTCACCTCCACTTCAATGATGGTATCTGTTTCGAATAAATCCTGCAGTGGTTTGCCAATTTCGAGATCCTCAGAGAGAATCATCAAGCCATCGTCTGCTGAGGCCAAACCGATTTCGTCTGGACCACAAAGCATGCCCTTGGACTCAACACCGCGAAGCTTGCCGTCTTTAATGACAAAACCACCACCGAGGTCTGCGCCGGGAAGCGCACAAGGAACCTTATCTCCTACCGAGTAGTTTTGAGCACCGCAAACAATCTGGCGAAGCTCTTCCTCACCAGCATCGACCATGCAAACCTTCAATTTATCGGCATCGGGATGTTTCTCAGCAGATTTAATTTGAGCGACAACGACTTTATCAGACGGCACTCCTTTTTGTGAGATCCCCTCAACCTCAACTCCAGCAAAGGTAAGCAGGTCATCCATATCCTGGATAGACATGTGATCAAGGTTAAGGTGGTCTTTGAGCCAGTTGAGTGAGACGTTCATTGAATTAGGGTTGCCCTTTATAATTGATGCACACAGATAGATTGCGCATGGGCGTTTTGACCATAGAATAACGGTTTTTTACAGTCTTTTTTCCAATACCGTTAAGCAAAACAGAAAAGACGATTAACTGGAGATGTTTTTGCCTAGATCAGGGCGAAGTGAAGGAGTGATGTGAGCACCACGAGTGAGCTACAACAACGAGTTTAGAAAAAACCCCAAGGGCTGTGAGGCTCCTTGGGGTTTTTGAACTGATTGATTAATTCCTTAGATATTACGGCGCTTACGCTTGAGCTTAAGCTTCGCCATGGATTGAGCGATCATAGCTTGCAGATGCGCAATTTCCTCCGCATTCTCGTCATGCTTCAGGCCGTGCAGTGCATCTTCTGCACTCTTGATGGCAGCTTCAACCGCTGCCTCATCGATTTCTTCTTCACCGAGGGCCGTATCTGTAAGAACACTGACCTTTTCCTGAGTCACCTCAGCAAAGCCACTGCCAACAGCGAGCTCATGAACTTCACCATCCTTGCGGTAGCGCAGTTCGCCTGCTTTGAGTGATGTTACCAGCGCTGCGTGCATCTCAAGCACACCCATCTCGCCATCTTCACCGGGAAGATAAACATCTTCTACAGTGTCAGAGAAAACCTTCTTCTCAGGTGTGACAATTTCGAGGTGAAGCGACATGTTAATTCAGTGGTATGCAGTGATCGAGCAGCTCTCTAGCCGAGGTCAACGGTGTCAAGCCCACCCTTCATGTAGAAGTTGGACTCAGCAACATTATCGTGTTTACCTTCAAGAATTTCGTCAAAGCCCTTAACGGTATCTTCGATAGAAACATATTCACCTTTGGTGCCGGTGAAAATCTCGGCAACGTGGAATGGCTGGGAAAGGAAGCGTTGAATTTTACGAGCACGGAACACGATCAGCTTGTCTTCATCGGAAAGCTCATCCATTCCGAGAATAGCAATGATATCCTGAAGGTCTTTATAACGCTGAAGCACGTTCTGGACACCACGAGCAACGCGGTAGTGCTCTTCACCAACGATCTCAGGAGCGAGAGCATTAGATACAGATGAAAGTGGATCCACAGCAGGGTAAATACCAAGCTCAGCAAGAGAACGCTCAAGCACGACGGTTGAGTCGAGGTGGGCGAAGGTGTTAGCAGGAGCTGGGTCAGTCAAGTCATCCGCAGGAACATAAACGGCCTGGAAGGAAGTAATAGACCCCTTTTTGGTGGAGGTAATACGCTCCTGAAGGTTTGCCATTTCCTCGGAGAGAGTTGGCTGGTAACCCACAGCAGATGGCGTCCGGCCGAGAAGGGCGGATACCTCAGCACCGGCTTGTGAGAAACGGAACACGTTGTCAACAAAGAGCAGAACGTCTTGGTTTTCCTCGTCACGAAAATACTCGGCCATAGCGAGAGCTGAGAGTGCCACGCGGAGACGTGCACCCGGAGGCTCATTCATCTGACCGTATACGAGGGCCACCTTTGATTTGGATAAATCATCTTGGTTGATAACGCCAGCTTCTGACATCTCCTCATAAAGGTCATTACCCTCACGAGTCCGCTCACCGACACCAGCAAACACAGAATAACCACCGTGCCCTTTGGCAATGTTATTGATGAGCTCCATGATAACCACTGTCTTACCAACACCAGCACCACCAAATGCACCCACTTTACCACCTTTGGTGAATGGGCAAATGAGGTCGATCACTTTGATACCTGTTTCAAGGATCTCAGCAGATGTGGCTTGATCAACAAGATCAGGAGCAGGACGGTGGATAGGATACTTTTTCTCGTGTGGCACGTCGCCGCGCTCGTCAACGGCATCGCCGGTAACGTTGAAAATACGACCAAGAATACCAGCTCCTACAGGAACTGAAATAGGTGCGCCTGTATCGGTGATTTCTACACCACGCTTGAGACCATCTGAGGTGCTCATAGCAACTGCACGAACCCAGCCGTCACCGAGGTGCTGCTGAACTTCGAGAACGAGCTTAGTTTCCTCTCCGTAGAGATTGTAGCTAACTTCGAGGGCGTTATAGATGGCGGGCAGATTCTCTGCCTTGGAGAAATCAGCGTCGATAACGGCGCCGATGACTTGAACGATGGTTCCTTTATTGGACATGGTGTTTGGTTTTCAGTTAGAAGTTTTGAATGTTTAATTAAGTCTATGATAATCGACCTGCGACTATTCCATTGCTTTTTGAGCGGTAGTAATTTCAAGGAGCTCTGAGGTAATAGCTGCTTGACGAGCCTTGTTATACTCGAGCGTCAAGTCTTTGACCATTTGCTCAGCATTGTCGGTGGCTGACTTCATCGCGACCATACGTGAAGAGTGCTCGGAAGCGAGAGACTCAACCAGCATTTGGTAGATCTGGAAATTTACATAGAGTGGCAAGAGCGTATCCAACACTGCTTCCGGACTTGGCTCGAAAATATAATCATTGGCAAGTGCTGCCTCCTTGTCGGTTTCTTGGATAACGTCTTTGCCTACACCTTCATAGGCACGTTTTTCAGCTAGCGTATCGGCTTCAATCGTGAGCAGTTGTGTCACCCATGGATCTTGACGCAGCGTGCTGACAAAGTTTGTGAATGCTACGTGCACACTGCTGTATTCACCACTGAGGAATTTTTCTGTGAGGAACTTGCCGATCGGACGAGCATCCGAAAATGGGAGCGGGTCATCAATTTCAAAATCAGCAATGAGGGTCTCACCGCTCTTAGCGAGCGCAGTGCGCAACTTGCGCCCAACTGTGACAAAATCAGTATTTTCGTCAGCCTCTTCACGAACTTTCTTGAGCAGGTTGGTGTTAAGTCCACCACAAAGACCTTTATTGGTGCTGATAACGAGCATCAGCTTTTTACCTCCTTCGCGCTTTTGCAGCAAAGGATGAGCATCATCATCAACGTTCTCCTTGAGGTTAGCTAATACCTTATTGAGCTCATCCGCGTAATCACGGCCAGCAAGTGCTTGGTCCTGCGCTTTTTTCATCTTGGCTGCAGCAACAAGTTGCATCGCCTTGGTGATTTGAGATGTGCTTTTGACCGACTTGATGCGTCGGCGGATGTCGCGAAGGTTAGCCATGGTTCAGGAGACGAATGTCAAAAATCAGATGGTGCGAATTGAAATGAATGAATTACTTCCAGGAAGCTTTGAAGTCCGTGAGCGCCTGGGTAAGCCCTTCGGTCACATCATCGGTAAGAGCTTTCTCTTTAGCAATCAGCTGTAAGAGGTCTGCCTTACGACTATCGAGATATTCTTCGAGGGAGTCTTGGCATTCTTTAACGCGATCAACGGCTACATCGTCAAAATAACCATTCTGCATTGACCAGAGCACGGCCACCTCAATCTCCAGAGACTTGGGGCTATACTGATTCTGTTTGAAGAGCTCAACAATACGCTGGCCTCGGTCAATTTTGCCTTGAGTTGCCTCATCAAGATCAGATCCAAATGCGGCGAATGCCTGCAATTCGCGGAACTGAGCAAGATCAAGCTTCGTGGTACCTGATACTTTCTTGATCGCCTTGGTCTGAGCTGCAGAACCCACACGTGAAACTGAGAGACCCACAGAAATCGCAGGGCGAATACCTTGGTAGAACAGATCAGTCTCAAGGAAGATCTGACCATCCGTAATCGAAATAACGTTGGTAGGAATATAAGCAGACACGTCACCGGCTTGAGTTTCAATGATAGGCAGAGCTGTCATTGATCCGCCGCCTGCCTCTTCAGAAAGACGTGCAGAACGCTCAAGAAGTCTTGAGTGCAGATAGAAAACATCACCGGGGAAAGCTTCACGACCTGATGGGCGACCAAGAATCAGCGATACCTGACGATACGCAACAGCGTGCTTGGAGAGGTCATCAAAGACGATGAGCACATCCTTGCCTTGATCCATAAGATACTCACCAATGGCACAACCTGTGTAAGGTGCGAGGTATTGATTAGCTGCAGAGTCCGAGGCAGAAGCCGCGACAATACAGGTGTTCTCCATGGCTCCAGCAGCCTCGAGAGTTTGAACGGTTCGAGCGATGTTGGAACGCTTCTGCCCAACAGCAACATAAATACAGTAGAGCGGCTTGTGCCCCTCAAGGCGGCCCTCAGCAGCAGCTTTGTTTTGTTGGGCTTGCGCGATGATGGTATCAACTGCGATGGTTGTTTTACCCGTCGAGCGGTCACCAATGATGAGCTCACGCTGACCACGACCGATTGGAATCATGGCATCAACCGACATGATGCCAGTTTGGACAGGAACAGAAACAGACTTACGTTTAATGATGCCAGGTGCGATTTTTTCTACAGGATACTGGTCTGCAGCTTCGATGTCACCTTTGCCATCCAGTGGGCGACCAAGGTTGTCTACAACGCGGCCGAGCATGTTCTCACCGACAGGAACAGAAAGTAGCTTACCCGTTGTCTTGCACTCGTCACCTTCTTTAATGTGAAGTGAATCTCCGAGAAGAACAACTCCGACTTCAGCCTCTTCGAGGTTAAGAGCCAGTCCGACGAGGCCGCCGGGGAATTCGATCATCTCGTTGAGTGCCACGTCACTGAGGCCTTCGACCTTGGCGACGCCGTCACCAATTGTGCGGACTGTGCCGACATTGCTTTTTTGCACCGACGATGATACGTTGGCGATTTCTTTTTCAAGTTCCTGGAGGATACTGCTCATAGCTGTGTTAGTTTGAAGTTAAAAGTATTGGGTATGAAGATTGATTAAAACGCGTCAGCCAGACGCTCAAGGCGGGATTGGACACTGCCATCCCATACATCGTTGCCGACACGAATTTTGATGCCTCCAAGAAGGTCGGCATTCGTGTTGTATGCGAAAGACAAGCCACCGCCATACTGGTCATTGAGATTATCCTCAATACGCTTGCGGCTGTCAGCATCAAGCTCAGTCGCGCTCTCGATCGTTGCTTGCCGGCTTTTTTCATCAAGGCGGACTAGGTTCAAAAGCGAGTGCATGATTGCCCGGTAGTCACGAGGCTTACTCTCAGCGATTTTTTTGAAAGCTGCACGGATCTTAGCCTCATCAATACGACCTTCAATTGCGCATAGACGATAAATCCGACGAGCGGCACTGGCTGCATCCTTAGAGACTTTCACGATATCAGTTGTCGGTTAAAATAATTGGCTGCGAGGGAAGTTATTTAGCTCTCTACACTTGTAAGAGCTTCCTCGTTGATGCGCTTCTGGTCATCATCGTTGAGAACCTTGCCGGTTACATTAGCAGTCGTTGCGGTGACAAGGCGACCAAACTCCTTCTTGAGTTCTGCTGTCATCGTCTTGCGCTCGGCGGTGGCAGCTTCTTCAGCTTTTGCCAAAATCTGCTGGGCAGACGCTACGGCTTCTTGGGCTTTCTTCTCTGAGAGTGATGCGGCGCTTTCTTTCGCTTCGTTGATCAGGCGAGCTGCGTCGGCGTTCGCTTTGTCGATTGCCTCCTGAGTGCGCTGCTCTGAGTCTGCGAGCTGCTGCTCGATACGCTTCAGCTTATCCTCACCCTCGGCAATGCGCTTACGACGCTGCTCGAGCATTTCTTGGATAGGACCGAAGGCAAACTTTTTCAATACAAAGAGCACGATGACGAAATTCAGGAGCTGAGCGATGAAAAACGGCCAGTTTACGCCAAAGGTCTCAAGGAAGCCACCTGAGGCTGCTTCTGTTCCGGCTGCTGCGAGGATGGAGATCATTGTAAGAAAAAGTTGATTGAAAGTGAATATCAGGTGCCGCTAGCTATTGAATTGCGCCAAACGACACCTGATAAAAATTTGGATTAGATCCGCTATTACTGCTTGATACTAATTAGTACTGAACAGCGAATGCTGCGAGGATGAAGAGACCCTCAATAAGAGCTGCAAGAATAATGGAGATAACGAGAATTGGAGTAGCTGCGCCTGGGTTACGACCTGTGGCTTCAGCAGACTTAGATCCGAGAATTCCGATTCCGATGCCACCTCCGAGAGCGGCGAGTCCGACTGCAATTGCTTTAAGTGATAATGTTGCCATTGTATTGTTTGGTTTGTTTAGTGTTGTTTTCCAAAAGCCCCCACGGTTTGCCCATGGTCAGGCTTCCAAAAGTGTTAATGTTCGTCTCCGTGGTCGCACATGAGCTTGAGGAAGACGGCACAAAGCAGCGTAAAGACCAGTGCTTGAACTAGGCCGACGAGCAGCTCCATGAAATAGAAAGGAAGGGCTGGGAGGAAAGCGAGCTTCTCAGGCACCAGTGCCATCAAGCCCTCGAGAGTTTGCTCACCACCATAAATGTTACCGAAGAGACGGAAGCTCAGAGCGACCGGACGTATGAAGATGGATACAACCTCAAGAATACCAACGAGGAAGAACATGACAATCATGCCCACCTTCATGAAGCCAGTGAATGTTCCTTGCGGGGCAAAAATGTGAGCGAAGAAATTTTTGACGCCGATCTCGGTGAATGACCAGTAAAGCCAGAGCAAAAAGAAGGTGATCGCCATTGCCGCGGTCATGTTCAAGTCGGCATTACCTCCACGAAGAAGACCCTTATAGTGACCGTGCGCATCAGTCGTTCCCATGGTGCCCACTCCGGGAAACAGTCCAAGGTAATTAACAACAAGGATCAGTAAAAACGTGGCACCAAAGAACCAGAAGGTCCGCTTGACAAGATGCTCACCAAGAATGTTACCGAAGAAATCATACAAGCTCTCCACGAGCCACTCAGCGAAGTTTTGCACTCCGCTTGGAATGAGTGCCATCTTCTTGGTAGCCGCACGGCAAAATACAATGATGATAGCAGCTGCGAGCCACACCATAATCATGGAGTTCGAAATCCAAGCAAAACCAGACCCGTCAGAGAATGGAGACTCTGGATACAGCGGCAATTGGTGACCACCGGCTGCAAAAGCCGAACCCGACAGTAACAGGAGAAGAACTGGGATGAAGATGCGCACTGAAGATAGCTGAGCCATGGAAATGGTAGAAAAAGGTGTTTTTTTTTAACCGGGCGGGGGCGGACATAACTTGCTGGCCATTGCTCTGCAAGACTATTTGTGAAATTTTTCACAATCTACGAGAAAAGGCGCGCAAGTGACTGCATCGCAAGTATATAGAATACGCCTGTTTAGGAGAAAATTCTGAGCGCGTCAGCTTCCACACCAAAGTCAGCGAGCTTAATAAAAGAGCCTGACTCCAGCGCCTGCTTAATCAGGTCTTCTGCTGAGATACAGGGCCTCCCGGAATGTCGCTTCAATTCGAAACAAACTCGATCAGCATCCTCTCCTATACCGTGATAGGTGCGATAAATGACTTCTGTACATGCCAAGCGATTAGCCTGACGGAAATCAAACATGAAATCATACATCTTTCCTTCATGGGTGAGCCCGCGTGACAAAGCTTCAATAAGTAATTCCCTCCTCAATTGTGGGCGAAGCACCATGAACGCATCGACATGCAATGTTTCTTCAATCGGCCTCAATAACACTCCGTCTTTTTTAGCTTCCAGAAAATGGAGTCCTCCCATTCCCTCATTTAAGGGCTTGGGTAGTCGCAAGCCCATTTGATCGCGTTCTTGAGCATCCCCTATATATAGTGCTGCGTGCGGCCAATAGCCGGGCAAAAATAAATTACTCATCGCGTCTTCGTGGCGCGTGATCAAAACATCTCCTGCACGCAACAAAGGCTTCAGTTCGGCCAGAACAGTGGCATCAACTCGCTTACCTTCGCCTGCAGACTTTACAAATGGCTGCTTCATCTCTGAAACCACTCGCCCACTTAACTTCAATAATTGGAACATCACCTTCTTATATCCAGAGACGTGACGGCGCTTCAGAGAGTAAATGCGGTATAATAATTTGCGGCTAAGGTGACCCCGCTTGCTACATTGCATGTATTTTACCTCTTTAACTAACAGATCAATTAAATCCTCCATTAGAGGATTTTCAGCCAATGCTGCAATATCTCGACCATTCAGCTTGTAAAATCGGAGAGCCGACATGAAACGCCACATACTCCGGTGGGAACCTAGGCTCTTGTAGATGGTCGCGAAACTTTTTGCCGGAATGCCGTAACGAGGCTCAGGCTCATCCAACTTTTTCCTGACCACGGACCTATGAGCAACCAAATCGACTATAAATGTGGCTGCCCGCATGAGCATTGCCGCTGCCAAGAAGCCTACAACAAACGCGCGCAATCTAATCTGCCACGTTTTCTGATCCTGCTGATCCTCCCCCATTCTATCCAAGGCATCAATGACCCCTTGAATTTCTCCAATGACTTCGATGAGCGTGTGGCGCAAGGACAAGTATCGCACGTAAACGTCGCGCAGCCGCTCATCCTCGTCAGGCAAAAAATACCCCCTTTTCTGAGCCGCGACAGCATCGGCCATCTCCTGCTGCACCTGGCTCCGCATGGGCATCGCCTCAGCTACCGCACTAACAGACAACGCCGCGCGTTGTATGGCAATATCAGCACTACCAAGATCATTTTTCACTCTAGATGTATTCGCACGATACAAGAGCTCCGTCAATGAAACATCGCCCATCACATCTTGTCTAACAGAATCTAACAGCCCAGCAAGCCCATTAAATAGGGTTTTTTGAATTCAACCTCCGCTTACTGATCAACCCCAACGGCCCCTCAAGTCAAGTAATCCCTAGGGAAAATTCGCAATTATTTAACTTTACAGAATCAAATGAGAAGTCCATAAGAAGGACGTTATGAATAAATCCGAACTCGTCGAAGCCGTTCAAAAATCCCTCGGGAATGATGCAACTAAACGTTGCGCAGAAGATGCACTTGCAGCTGTCCTTGACAGCATCGCTACTGGTGTAAAGAAAGATGGAAAAGTCCAACTCATTGGATTTGGTACATTTGCAGTCAAAAAGCGTGCAGCCCGTCAGGGTCGCAACCCAAAGACTGGTGAAGCAATGCAAATCAAAGCCTCCAAGACTGTTGGCTTCAAGTGTTCTTCTAGCCTTAAAGGTTCCCTGTAAGTATTAACCTGATTTGGTGTAGCAGATTTATTCTGCCACTAATTCAAACAATCTAGCCCGTGTCACCAACGTGACACGGGCATTTTTTTGCTCTGGCATCAACACGTTCAATGTATTGAAGAACTCTAGCTAGCTGATAAATTTTGATGTTTCGTTGGAGCAAATTCATCTTTAGAATAGGTCTATGCTACTGCAACTCATGGGGCGCCCTGCGTTATGGCTCAACGACTATCTCGGTCAACTCATCGGGCTCGTCTATGATATTATTGAGTCGCTCGTTCGGGGTAAGCCGAGGTGGCGCCGATTTTTCGATCAAATTGTTGAAATAGGCTTTAATTCCCAGCCGGTGGTGTTGATTACTGGTGCTTTTGTCGGCGCAGTACTTGCTGCCCAAGGTTTATTCCAGCTTAGTGGACTGCAAATGGAGTCAATGGGGGGAGCCCTTGTCAGTGTTGGTATGCTCAGAGAGCTTGGCCCCGTCCTCACAGGCATCATGCTCTCTGGTCGCGTTGGCGCATCTATGGCGGCGGAAATAGGCACCATGAAAGTTACCGAGCAAATCGATGCTCTAAGATCTATGAGCGTGAACCCGATTGACTATTTGGTCACACCGCGTTTTTTGGCCATGCTCATATCTGTTCCGCTTCTGATCACTGAGGCTGCCGCGCTCGGTATCGGTGCCGCCTGGATAGTAGGCACTCAAGCATTTGGCGTATCAGAAGCATGGTGGAGCTACCACACCATGATGCACACTGAGCTTGGCGATATTTATATTGCCTTGATCAAAGGCATGGTCTTCGGAATTTTAATTGTCGTAATCTCCTGCCACCAAGGCCTCAAAGCCAAGCAAGGTGCCGTCGGTGTTGGCAAAGGAACCACGCGCGCGATGGTCTACTCCTCTCTGGCGATTCTTATTACCAATTTTTTCCTCACCATGCTAATGAACATCTTTTTGCCCCTGGGCATTGGCAGCTAGCACGATAACCTCACGAAATTTGACAAATGTTGTCTGAAAGGGAATACTTTGTCAGCAAGTCCATCTTACCTACATATGAAAAGCCCACTCCGCATTTTACTACTCGCACTTGCAGGTATTGCTAGCGCTACCTACCTAATCCAAGCTCAAACACAACAACCCATGGCAACTGCAGAGAAAGCACCCGAACAACCGCACAAACCTGTCACTAAAACCGATGCTGAATGGCGTAAGCAACTTACCCCCGAGCAATACCACATCGCTCGCAAATCTGGCACGGAGAGACCTAACGGAGAAGTATATCAAACCTTCAAGAAACAGGGAGCAGGGACGTATTATTGTGTAGGCTGTGATGCAGAGCTTTTTTCATCACAAGAAAAATTTGATTCTCACTGTGGGTGGCCGTCGTTTTATGATCCCTCCAAGGCAAAAAACGTTAAGTCCATTATAGATCCAGATGGCTCACGCATCGAAGTTCGCTGTGCGGTTTGCGATGCTCATCTGGGCCATGTATTCAGTGGAGAGGGGTTTCCCACCCCAACCAACAAGCGCTACTGCATTAACGGCACGATCCTGAAATTTGTGCCTGCAGAGGTTAAAAAATAGGATCCATCGGTTGTGTCGCCCCAGAGGTGTGGGTTGATCGCACCGACCACTACCAACTCAGATTGGCATTACTGCGTGCAATTTTTGCATGAAAGGTTCTAGACCTTGGACGCAAAACACGATTAGAATAACCTCCCATCGCGAAAAACCTTTATTATGTCAGACCACGCCGACGCTCAAGAATTAGCTGAATCCTATCTCCGAGAACTCATAGAGAAAAGTCCTGAAGATTGGGACAGCAGGAAAAAATTAGCCCAAATTCTCTACAACGAAGGTAAGACCAAAGACGCCGCTAACATCGTGTGGGACGCACCTGAAATCCCCTCGATTGATCTTGAACTCGGCTTCGCTGTTAAAGTCCTCGGCAAAGGGGCGCCCAGCAAAGCCATTCGTTTGCTAACTAGTATTCAAGATCTTAACAAAGGGAAAGCAGTGCAAAATCTAGCGATTGCCAACGCCCTCATGCATTACGGCATGGTCATGCAAGCCGCACGCTTTTATGGCGCTGCCTTTGCTGATGACCCTAGCCTCGTCAATGCAGACCTGGAACACTTCCTGTTGTGGGTGGACGACAAAGAGAAGATTTGGGGTAATTTCGAAAAAGATAAGCCCAACCTTGCAGAGCTACCGTGGATGAAGCGTGACGCAAAAGAAGCAGAGTCGCTCAAAATGGCAATGCAAGGGCACACAACACCGATCAAAATACCAAATTTAGCAGAAGTTACCGCAGAAGCAGTGGTTAACACCATGTATTCGCAAGCATCACAACTCAACGTGCAGTCAACACCACCACCAGCGGTGACCATACCAATGGATCGTGTGAACCCCAAGGATGTCATCGTCGACACAGAATTAGGCGCTGCACAGCCAAGCACTTCAAAGGCTACAGGAGGCAGCACGGGACAAGCCCTGCCATCTGGGCCCCCTACAGTCTCGGCCAAGCCTGTGGCCCAGCCCAAGCCACTCACACAACCAAAACCATTAACACCGCCCAAACCACTAGCACCACCAAAACCTTTGGCAGCCCCTAAGCCATTGGACGCAGCTAGCCCTCCGACTAAGGAGCAAAATCCAAGCGTGCCGACTCCACCCGTCGCAAAGCCAGCTGTTGTTAAGCCTTCAGTTCCTGCGGCACCCATAACTCCTGCAACAGCTGCCCCTGCCGCCTCACTTGCCCCCCCAACAGCACCCTCAAGTTCTCCTACGCTTCTCACTCCTGCAACGAGCAAGCCGCCACAGCCAGCGGCACCAGAACCTCCAGCGGCACCAGAACCTCCAGCGGCACCAGAACCTCCAGCGGCACCAGAACCTCCAGCGGCACCAGAACCCCCAGCGGCACCAGCACCCCCAGCACAACTAGCGAAACCGACTCCAATCGTGCCAGCCGCAACACTCAAGCCATCTGCTGATACGGCTTCTGAGGCAAAACCAGCTATTCCACAAAAACCAGCCTCAACCACCGCTCCCACACTACCAATTCCGAACATACCCGAGAGCCCTGCAACCATTCGGATACCAAACGAAACAGTTGAAGCGCAAGCCCCTGCGCCGGCAAAGCTCGGAACAAATGCATCCGAATCAAGCCCTGAAGCTACATCTTCATCATCCATTCTTCCTGGTGCTTCGAGCCCCATCACCCCAGCGGACTCAGATAACAACTCGGGTTCTGCTCCTATCTTGAAAGCAAAGCCATCCAGTGGCGGTGAGAATGGAGAAGTTCAGCCCATGAAACTCAAGGCCCCCGGCCTCAGCGATACAGACGCCCCATTGCTGAGACCAGTCAGCACATCGACACTGGTAGATGGCAAAATAGTCATTAACAAACCCGCTGAGAGTAATGGCGCTGAGGAATGATCCATTCCCAGCTTACCAAGAAAGATTATAATTTCATATTTCTAGTATTATCGTAATGTCGCCGATATTTACCACATTGGCTCTGTGACATAATGATCACAAATCGGTGTGTTGACTTCTAGGCAGGGCATGATAATTCTAGGTATATGGAATTACAAGATGCATCGAATGCTCTCTCTGCACTCTCCCAAACATCGCGCCTTGAACTATTTCGCCTCCTGGTCATCTCGGGAGACGAGGGCATGCCCGCAGGCCAAATATCATTAGAACTCGACATACCAAAACCGACACTTTCTTTCCATCTGAAGGAATTGTGTACGGCTGGCTTGATTACCTCCGAGCGCCACGGACGCTCCATCACCTACAAAATCAACATTGATGGCATCCGAAACCTCATGGAATTTCTCACCGACGACTGTTGTCAAGGTCGGCCTGAACTCTGCAACTTGCAAAACGAGTCAAGTAACAGCTTACCCACCAACTTACTATGAACATAGCAATCAATGGATTTGGCCGCATCGGGCGGCTTGGCTTCCGCGCTGGCTGGAATCATCCTGAATACAATATTACAGCAATCAACGAAATCGATGGAACTGCAGAAACTGGCGCCCACTTACTTGAGTTTGATACCGTGCACGGTAGATGGGATCGTCAAATCTCGCACGATTCATCTAGTATTACCGTAGAAAACAAAACAATCGCATATACTCATGCCCGCAATCCGTCAGAGATGAACCTCGATGGAGTGGATATTGTCATTGATTCCACAGGTGCATACCGCACTCCCGAGTTACTACAGCCTTATTTTGATGCAGGGGTTAAAAAGGTCATCGTTGCGGCTCCCGTGAAAGAAGGAGCACTCAATATAGTGATGGGTTGTAACGACCATCTCTACCAGCCAGATAAGCATCACCTTCTGACAGCAGCATCGTGCACCACGAACTGCATCGCTCCTGTGGTGAAAGTCATCCATGAGAACTTAGGTATTAAACATGGCATGATCACGACCATGCACGATGTGACTAACACTCAGGTAGTCGTCGACGCACCCCACAAAGATTTAAGGCGTGCTCGCTCATGCCTGAACTCGCTTATTCCCACATCAACAGGATCCGCTACAGCGATCACCATGATTTACCCTGAGCTTAAAGGTAAATTAGATGGCGTAGCCGTTCGGCTGCCGCTACTCAATGCCTCCCTGACCGACTGTGTCTTTGAACTCCCCAATCCAACAACCGTGACTGAGGTGAATGCCTTACTCAAAGCTGCCGCCGAAGGCCCGCTGAAGGGAATTCTTGGCTATGAGGAACGTCCGCTCGTCTCTACCGACTACACCAACGATACTCGGTCAGGAATCGTCGATGCACCATCAACAATGGTAACTAACGGCACACAGCTTAAGCTGCTCGTATGGTATGACAATGAAGTAGGGTATGCCACACGTATGATGGAACTCGTCTCAAAGGTCGCCGCATCTTTGTAACAAGCAACCACTTAGGCGATTGATTGCATGAACACTAAAAGTTATGCTATTGTCACAGCTTCCTATTGGGGCTTCACCCTTACAGATGGGGCCTTGCGCATGCTGGTTCTCCTCTACTTTCACCAGCTTGGCTACTCACCACTGAATTTAGCCTTCCTCTTTCTGCTCTATGAGTTTTGCGGAGTACTCACTAATCTTTTCGGTGGCTGGATTGGCTCAAGGGTTGGCTTAAGAGCAACGCTTTATGCTGGGCTGGCCATTCAAGTCATCGCTTTGCTGATGCTCTCATTAATCAACCCAAGCTGGGCCATGACCTTATCAGTAACTTACGTGATGGCGTCGCAGGCCCTCTCAGGCATTGCCAAGGATCTTACCAAGATGAGCTCTAAAAGTGCCGTCAAGCTACTTGTGAATGAGGCAGATGGCGCGCTATTCAAATGGGTTGCCATCCTTACCGGCTCGAAAAACGCACTCAAAGGAATTGGTTTTCTCCTCGGTGGTTTATTGCTTACATGGCTTGGCTTCACCTACTCGCTATGGGTCATGGCAGCTTGCTTAGGACTTGTGCTACTCGCTGCTCTGATTGCTCTTGATCAGGACATGGGGAAAAGTAAGAGTAAGGTTAAGTTCACCCAACTCTTTTCCAAGTCGCGGGAAATCAATCGATTATCCACAGCACGATTTTTTCTGTTTGCCTCACGTGACGTTTGGTTTGTGGTGGCACTTCCTGTCTTCTTGAAGTCTCAACTTAGCTGGAGCTTCAATCAAGTTGGCACTTTCATGGCTGCCTGGGTAGTGGGTTACGGTATCGTACAGGCCTTTGCCCCACGTTTAGCAAGTCACAAAAAACTAGGGCAAAGCGCGGCACGCTGGGTAGGTCTACTCGCGTTGGTTACAGCCATGCTTAGCACTTCCATCTCGCTGGACTTCTATCCTGTTGCCTCGATCTTTGTGGGGCTTGGCATCTTCGGCATTATTTTTGCAATGAACTCTGCCATCCATTCTTACTTAATACTCGCATTTACTTCCGAGGATCAAGTGGCACTCAACGTAGGTTTCTACTATATGGCAAATGCTTGGGGCAGACTTGTTGGCACCTTACTCTCTGGCCTTGTTTTCATCTTCGGCGGTTTAGCCGCCTGTTTGTGGACCAGCGCGATCATGTTAATCGCCGCTTTCGTCATTACCCTCTCACTAAAATTGAGGAGCTGAGCTGAAGGTCAACTCCTCGCCCGTCAGTGGGTGCACAAACGTAAGCTCACAGGCGTGTAGCTTGAGCTGACCCGGACCCGTTCCACACCCATAAAACGGGTCTCCCACAATGGGAATTCCAAGACCTTTTTTATGGGATGCGTGAAGCCGAAGCTGATGTGTTCGCCCAGTAATCGGGGTGAATTCAATCCGCGTTGTTTGGGCCTCAATCGCTATTTTACGCCAATGTGTAACACCCATTTTTCCATATATCTCATCGTAGATTTGAATGGGTCGATTATCGACATCGAGGCGAAAGGGCAACTCTATCACACCACTTTCACGCTCCAACACGCCATCCAATAAAGCGATGTATTTCTTTTTAGTTTGTCGCTCGTGAAATTGTCTCGATAAATTCCGATGCGCTTCAGCACTGAGAGCAACAACCATTAAACCAGATGTGTCCATGTCGAGGCGATGCACAGCTGGTTGCTCGATACAGCTCGGATACATCCGCCGCACACGATGGGCAACACTATCTATTTTTTCAGGGCCGCGCCCAGGTACAGCCAGCATACCACTGAGCTTGTTGACCACCACGAAGTCAGGGTCAGCATGCAGAATATCTAGGAGTGGTTCTGAATCCATTACTAAAAGAATCAGTGATCGACCCAGCGCCTTGTGTCAAGATCAGCGCATGGCGCAGATCTTGATTGCCCGCCATTGCCTTTACAAGGCATGCTGAAGCTATGAATGAAGCCATGCTCCACGATGCGTATCTTAGATTTGATGCTGCCAATGCAGAGGACCCCAATACAATAAACGTCAATGGTAAGCCCCGACCTAAGGAACTTATCTTCGCAGAGCGTCTAAGCGCTGCAGTTTTATCCTTAGATCCAGATGCTTCAACCGCACTAAGACTTGCTGCTCGCTGCCAGCATATCCGACGCTGGAAAATGCCACGCTCGACACAACCCATGGGGCGAACAGGCTATCTGAAATGGCGCACACTACTGAAAAAATTCCACGCTGATGAATCAGCAAAAATTCTCACCACGGTTGGCTACGACCGCGATCTTATCGAGCGAGTGCAGGAGCTCAACCTAAAGAAAAACTTAAAAACAGACGAAGATTGCCAAACCTTGGAAGATGCCCTCTGCCTGGTATTTCTAGAATACCAATTTGATGCACTGATTGCAGATACCGAGCAAGAGAAGCTACTAGGTATCGTCCGCAAAACCTGGGCAAAAATGAGTCCGCGTGGTCAGCAAGCCACAGATAAAATTACTTTCTCAGAGCAAGGAGCTCGTGTTCTCCAACAGGCCTTGTCACAGTAAGCCGCCTCAGGAAGCAAGCTGATGCTCTAAAAACTCGACTTTTCTCCATAATTACACTACCCAAATGCCGTGAGTAGTAACGAACCATCACTCAAAAAAAGCCCTGATCTGGAAGTAAAGGATGCTCAACTCATCTTCAACTCCGTTTGGGAAAACCTAGAGGCCGAGCGTGGTCGCGAAAACATGCGCTTCCCAAAGGAGCTCATTCTTCTGGGAGGAGCCCCAGGCTCAGGTAAAGGAACCAATACTGCTTACATATGCAAGATTCGTGACATTTCATCGGAACCCATAGTCATTAGCTCACTTCTGGACACTCCTGAAATGCAAGCCTTGAAGGCAGAAGGAAACATGGTAGGTGACCGAGAGGTGGTCGACATTCTATTTCGTAAGATGCTTGATCCTGAATACCGAGAGGGCGTCGTGCTGGATGGCTTCCCACGCACTAATGTACAAGTGGAGTGCATCAAGCGGCTTTATGATAAAATGGTATCGCTGAGGCGTGAGTTTGAGAGCACCCCTCTCAAAGTGCACTTTAAGCAACCAATCTACCATATCATGGTACTCTTCGTCGACGAGGCCGAGAGTATTGCGCGCCAGCTCAAACGTGGTCGTGAAATCATTGCGCACAACGAGGAAGTAAAACGCACTGGTGACGGCACCATCCTAGAGGAACGCCCAACCGACACCAACGAGGATCTAGCGCGTAACCGCTACCGGACTTTCAAGGAGCATACATACGATGCTCTACTTTCACTCAAGCAGATCTTCCACTATCATTTCATCAATGCTCAACTTCCACTGGATGCCGTTCAGGGCAACATCCTGCATGAGTTGGAATATCAGAGTTCTCTTGAGCTCGACCCTCGGACCTACGACGTATTGCGCGGACTTCCAGAAGCCGCGGACATCACCAACCACGCCCGCCGTGATTTAGTTTATCGGCTCGATCGCTACAACCTTGAGCATCCAGAACTCTTTCGCGATGTTGTAGAAATGATCGACACAAAAATCATGTCGATCATCAAGCCTCACGCCATTTCTGGCAGAGCTCATGTCAACACTGAGGACTCCCTACTTTCCAAGCCAAAAGCACTTGCCATGCTCATTGATGTGTTTTCAGAGCGCGGATTTTTCGCCTCGGTCGACATTCACTTAATGGAAATCCCTAATCGCATAGATCTTAATACAGGCAAGATCGAGTGCCGAGAAAAGAAGGTCTTCCGTATTACCGTGCACTTCAAAGGATCAGAAATTCGGAGAGGCTAACGCTTCTTCGCATCATTATTGATCAAGCACCTTAAGCTCTATCTTACGAAACTGCACGGGGTAGCTACTCGCTTGTAAAGCGATCGCTCCGCTATCATGTGTACTCCCGTCCGTGAGGACTGGTTTCTTGTATTCGGCGATCAGCTGTCCATCTGATTTGTAACGAATTACTTCACCGCCATGAACCTCGATCTCGACGCTCATCCACTGGCTGACCTGTTGTAAGTCACCCCCTTGTTCATTGATATCAACACCTGTTGCTGAAGCGTCAGTGGTGACCTGCGCAAGCTCGTTGTATCCTTTCCTCTGCCCAGCACAGAGCCTTGCCTGCACAGAAACTGGCCGCTCCTGATCCTTACCCACAGTCTCCGGACTCTGGCTATGCAATATCAAACTACTCATCGACATTAAGGATTCAGGGGCATCTCGTACTTGATCACCCAGAAACCTGTACTCCGCCCTCAATATATAATGTGAAAACTCATCTTTATAAAACAAATGCCCAATATTGTTGTGCCATCCCTCCTTGTACTTGTCATAGCACACCGTCAATAAACCATCTCTAACAATAAAAGTATTTCTATAATTAACCCCTAAGTCGAATCCCACAAACTTGGGCGTCCATCCGCGGAGATCCCTACCGTTGAAAAGCTGCACCCATGTTTTCCCGCTGTCACCATTTTCTTCAGCACACAAGTTCGCCCACGATAAGCTGACAATAATACAGGCACGTATGTAATAATAAAAATAAACTTTCATGCATAATAGATTACGCCATTCACTCACCTCACATTTCATAATGTTGGGCGATTTCTTCTAAATCGACGAAATTCTCGTGTTAGCTACATACTGTCCTGATGCATTCTCACCAGCTAATGGTTGCCATCGCAACACATGCCGTTTACACATTAATGAATCCAGATGTCGAATTTCTCCCATGCACATACTGACCAAGATCTCACTCGGCTCAGACAATTTCTCAAAGAGACCTTGAACAAATCAGGGGCTGATATTAGCGGGGATCTATCAAAGAGTAAGCAGCTCCTTAATCTTGCTTGTGGTCGTGCTGACGAAACGAAAGTACTGGCAGATGTTTTCGGTCGTAACTCCGAATCTATCCATCTCACGGGTATCGATATCCGAACACGTGAAATAGGAGAAGCCAAAGAGCGCTGGAGTAAATTATCAGGCAAAGCGAGTGCAGATTTCCTTGTGCAAGATGCATCGCAGCTCTCCCAACTCAAAGAACTCGATCACCAGTTCGATATTGCCTTCATGCGCCACCAGAATTTCTGGAATGGTGACACCACATGGACAAAAATTTATGATCAAGCTCTGCATCGCCTTGACGACGAAGGGCTGCTGGTCATCACCTCTTACTTTGACCGCGAGCACCGCCTCGCGCTGGATGCTATTCAGGGCCTCGGAGCTGAACTGCTTTGCACAGAGCGTAATCTTGACTCCCGCATCATTACCGACGCTCCCAACAAGTCGGTTGATCGTCACATCGCCATATTTCGCAAGCCCTAGGCTAAGGTGCCGTTTTCGTGCCACGCATTACTTGGCTCTCCAGCACATTAACCACTCCTCTCCCTCACGAGTCGGGTAGTGATTGAGGGGTAGCCGTCCCCACTCCAGGGTAAAGCATTTCTCAAAGTGCCTCTCGATTGTCTCGATGTTAGTTTTGTAGGGAGGCCCGTCACCCTCAGGATCATGGGCAAAGGCAAAGAATACACCGATGAGAACACCATCAGGTTTCAAAAGGCGGTGCGCCACGTCGACGTATCGACCTCTCTGATCCGGAGTGATCGCACAAAAACAAGTGTGCTCCCAAATCACATCATAGCGCTTCGACTCAGAGAGAGTTGGGTCAAAAAAATCTGCTAGCACATAGCTAGCACCATCCGCACGATTTAATTTTTTTGCCTCCTTCAGTGCCAGTTGCGAAATATCCAGCCCTGTCACTCTGCAACCAGCTTTCGCAAGTGCCCCGACATCATGTCCGTAGCCACAGCCAGGAACAAGCACCTCAGATCCGGAGGCTAATTCACCACTACCGATGACTTCTATAAGTGCCGGTGAAGGAGCTCCTTTATCCCACGGAGTTCGCCCTACCGCGTAATCTTGGTTCCAGTCACGCTGCTCGTTCGTCATATCACTTATAAAGCGGTTTAACCGCCAGTGTTCCAACTTAAAATCAGTTGTAGTAGGGCCATGGCACCGCGACACCTAGTTCCAGCTCTGAGAAGTAAGCTACTCAAAATACGTATCTTCATGTGAGTAAACGGGGGCACAACAGCAGAGAAAACGAATATCTGTAATTGCTTTGATCTGGTGCCATGCACTACGTGGGATCAGAATGGCATCACTAGGTCCTACTTTGCGGATGTCGCCATCAATTTCCATCATGCCCTGCCCATCAAGTATAAAATAAATTTCCTCACTGAGTTTGTGATAATGGCGCTGTGTTTCTCCGCCCTTGGCTAAACTGGCCTCAGCGAGACTCTGCTTTTCCACTGGAGCATTTGTCGCATCTAAAATACTGCGAATGATTGACCCATCGGCTGTAGTAAATGGAATCTGTTCATTAAGCTGGTTGACGATCATGCCTCTAGGTAACAGATTCATCTCGTGGAAACAACTTCCGTTACCTGCCCAGCATGTTTTCAATCTTTCGAGGTTGCTCTTCCTCCCTCTGAGGAGTGCCCATGTGAAGTTGATTATGATTGTGAAGTTTGCTGCCGCCCGATGATCATTTTTTTCTCAGATCACAGTGCCGATGCACGCAGCCTCGATGACTAGTGATGCCTCTTCGTCAACACATCGCTGACCGCGAAGCTTGCCCTTTCTTACCTCATGCTGCTGAGCCGATGAGCCCATCAGACTCTCGTGCTACCCGTAATAACGAGGATCAGGGCTTGTATTACCTGCGTGCACTAACCTGCGCTCAATCCCTTTGGCTTCAGGGAAAGCCTGCTCAAGCACTACTTCAGCTCAACCACGCGCTGGCAATCAAGCTGCCTGTTACTCATCACATCAAGGGTCAATGGCCCCCACCTTATCAAGCCATTGCCTGGATTCTAAGCCGCCGGCACGAGGGGGGCTTCATGGGGAATCCCGTTCGTCATTACCAACACCTTGCAAGCCGCATGAGTGGTCCCAATAAAGAACAACGTGTATGGCGAGCATGGGCCTGCTTTTACCTGGCTCAAGACATACTACCAGTGGACTTGTTCCCACTTGATCATGGCCAAATCAATAAAGAGCAGCTCAGTATCCCCTGCTGGCAGGATGTGCTAAAACAACTTAATCGTATGGATCTGAGCTCAGACAGCCAAATCCTCAAATCAATGAGGCATAGATGACAAACAACGTAATAACAGCTTACCGCTTGCCTTCCATCTCCATTGTTTTACAAGCCCTATACACATGTCCAATCTCTACGAATCAGACCAAGCACTTAGTGAATACCTGCTCATGCACTACGGCACGGATGAAGAACTTATGCCTTGGTCCTTCGGCCCCGCTGACGCGATCGGCTTTCCGAGTCGCACGGTTCGTCATTTTCCTGATCAAAAAGCATCACGCGGCTTAGATATTGGCTGCGCGGTCGGCCGGTCTTCATTTGAGCTTTCTAAAATATGTGATCAAGTCGTCGGCATCGATTATTCCGCCAGTTTTATCGAAGCTGCAAATGAAATGCGCCTCAATGGTAGTATTAGCTACAGAATCAAAGAAAGCGGACAGGTGGGGCACACCACAACCGCTCGTGTTCCCGAGCACAGCCAGCCAGAGCACACACAATTTCTTTGTGCAGACGCCATGAATCTACCCGATGACCTTGGCCAGTTTGATTTCGTTCATGCCGCAAACCTCATTTGCCGACTGCCTGACCCAGCGCAATTGCTAAAGCGCTTACCTGGCCTCGTTGTTACGGGCGGATACCTGGTATTAGCGACACCCTGCACTTGGCTCAATGAGTTCACCCCACCTGAGAATCAACCTAGCGATGACACCTTCAAATGGTTATCAGACCTATTGTCACCCTCTTTCCAGCTGATCAAGAAAGCAGACGAACCCTTCCTGATCAGAGAAACAGCCAGAAAGTTCCAATGGAGCGTATCCATGATAACCCTCTGGCAACGTGTATAAAACCCCTGTAACCACCATATATAGGGCAAAGTAGCTAAAAAAGTCACGAGCTTGACTTTATTGGCGGTGTCGTGTAGTGTCCGCCAATCCTTTTCTGGACATTTTCCTATCTCGGCCAGCAAAAAAGGACTGCCCTTACCCAAATCGATATTTTCGTTACTTCTTACTTACTCAACACGTAGGCCCATTTTCCACCATTTGCGGAACAAACAACCGCACTACCCAAAAGTCATTATGCCCAAAATACCTTTCAATCGCGTTAACTGGATTACCAGTATATTCCTGATTTCTACTGCTCTCATCGCTATCATTGGCGTTCCCATTTATCTATTCAAATTCGGAGTAGACTGGTTCTTGGGAGGAATGTTCTTCTTCTACGCAGTGGCAACCACCATGAGTATCACACTAGGTTACCACCGCCTCTTTTCGCATTTATCTTTCAAAGCCAAGTGGCCTGTGAAGTTCTTCACTCTTCTATTTGGCGCCTGCGCATTCGAGAACTCATGTCTCGATTGGTCTGCCGATCACCGCAAGCATCACAAACATGTAGACCACGATGAAGACCCTTACGACATCTCAAAAGGATTTATGTGGGCACACATCGGCTGGCTTATCTTCAAGCTAAAGCCAGAGCAACCAGTCAGTAACGTGAATGACCTACTGAAAGATCGCATGGTCATGCTCCAGCACAAATACGTCCACTGGATTGGCTTTTTTGTAGGCCTCGTACTTCCAGCAGTGATTGCATACATGGTGGTGCCAACGTGGCAGTATGCCATGGGCGGATTTCTTCTTGCTGGAATTCTCAGAATTGTAGTTGTTCAGCACTGCACATTCTTCATCAACTCACTCTGCCACACCATCGGCAAACAGCCATATAACACTGAGAACTCTGCGCGTGATTCAGCGATCATGGCCGTTTTCACCTGTGGAGAGGGCTACCACAACTACCACCATGCTTTTCAACACGACTACCGCAATGGTGTTAAGCCTTGGCAATTTGACCCCACCAAGTGGATGATTTGGACGCTTTCCAAGCTGGGTCTAACCAGTAATCTACGTCGTGTATCCGATGAGAAGATTTTACTCGCTGAGATGCGTGAAGCATGCCGCCAGGCAGATCGCCTCAAGGCGATCGAACCAGAAGCCGCTCTTTGCGAAAAGGCCATGGAAGTATTCCACAATTTTTCACAACGTCTCACCGACAGCTACTCCGAACTCGAAGAAGCCATATCTGGTAAGGTGACGGTCTCCAAGCAAGCCATGGCCCAATGGCAGAAAGAGACACGCGAATTTGTGCGTCACGTATCAGTGATTAATCGCCAGCTTCAAAGTCCTGCTTAATTACCACAAAAACATCAAATTTTAATCATCAGGCCTGCACATGTGTGTGGGCCTGTTTGTTGTATCTCGATTGGTCATGGATCCACTAATCAATGAGCCAACTTTTTAACCGCATTGCTCACTTTCTCGATTGCCAGCTAATCCATCCATGCTTAAGGATCATTCCAGTTCGCAACACTTTTTATTCATTATGAAAACAATCCATTATCACATTTTACTGACATGTATCGCAGTTCTCTCTGCCTCATGTGCAAAACAAGTCAGCCAAGCCCCAGAACCTGTGAAAGAAACGCCCAAAAAAGCAAAAAGCATTAGCAAGCCTCGGGCGTCTCAGGAATCTGTCGTAGAGGCAACCAATCTATTTCGCACGCCTACGGATGATCTTGCGCTGCCAACGGACGAACAAATAGCAGAAGGCGAACAAGCAGCGGGCATTCAATCTCCTGCTCAACCTGACCCATCAGCACCGAGTATATCCATCAAACCTCCGGCAAACTCCCCTTCTGCCGATAATCCCTAAGCAAAAGATTGTCCTCAAGCCCGGTTGCCATGCGCAAACCTAAAAAATTTAATCCTCATCCATTTGATTATCATGAGGAGCTCGAACTTGAAATCTCGTCGCTGAGCAATCTAGGTGCAGGCATTGCACGCATTCAACTTGATGTTGGCAACGAAAACGTCGAGGACGATAAGGCGCAAGGCTGGGTCATCTTTGTGCCTCACACCCTTCCGGGCGAAAAAGTCCGTGCCCGCATCTTCCGCAACGACAAGTCCCACAGCCAAGCTGATCTCATTGAAGTGCTCGACCCTTCCTCAGACAGACTTGAGCCTAAATGCACTCTCTTTGGTAAATGTGGCGGCTGCCAGTATCAACATCTCTCCTACGAGAAACAACTCGCCTGGAAAACGCGGCAAGTAGAGGAACTACTCACGCACATGGCCGGTGTAAATACCGATGTATCACCTGCTATTGCTTCACCAAGGCAATGGGGTTACCGCTCAAAAATCACCCCACATTTCAAACGCCCGCGAGACGGTAAAATTGGAGACATTGGCTTCTTGCTTGCTGGGCAACGTTCTCACCTCGTCGATGTTCCCCACTGCCCCATCGCTATGGATGAAATCAACGATGCCATGCCCAGCATTCGAGAAGAAACACGCGCCAACGCCAAGGCATACAAAAAAGATGCAACTCTCCTACTCCGAGCTACCGAAGGCCGTGTTGAAACCAATCACCGCAATCCAATCTCTGAGACAGTTGCTACCGAGGCCGGAGATATCACCTTCCATTTTCTCGCTGGCGACTTTTTTCAGAACAACCCATTTATTTTACCTGCATTTACAGGTTATGTCGCCCAGCAAGCAGCATCTTCTGGCGCCAACTACCTAGTCGATGCCTACTGCGGATCGGGCCTCTTTTCGCTGTGCCTTGCACACAAGTTTAAACAAGTCGCAGGAGTGGAGGTGAGTGAGACAGCTGCTGATTGGGCACGCCGCAATGCCGAGCTCAACAAGATAGATAATACCACCTTTCTAGCCTCGAGTGCCGAGGGCATATTTGCTGACATTACCTTCCCTGCACAAGAAACAGCGGTCGTCATTGACCCGCCACGTAAGGGTTGTAATCAAGAATTTCTAAATCAGCTGTTTGACTTTGGGCCTCGTAAAGTTGTCTATGTCTCCTGTAACCCCGCTACTCAAATGCGCGACCTCAAGGAGTTTCTCTCAGCTGGATACAAGCTCACCGCTGTTCAGCCTTTTGATCTATTTCCACAGACCAGACACCTCGAATGCGTAATCGTCTTGGAGAAAGAAATTTAAAGTCAATCGTGTGGCCGATTATACACTCAAAAAGTAATCGCAAAACTGCCTCCACTCTTGTTGCGCTTGTCCCAGCGTGACGGGCGAAAATTGCACTTTTGTTCCCGGCCCCGCTTGGCCCAGTTTTGGTAAATCGACACGCGCCACCACACCTAACTTGGGATAACCTCCCAGCGTTTGGCGATCATTCAGCAATACGATTGGCTGCCCATCATTTGGCACTTGAATGGCACCCAAGGCTATCCCTTCAGAAATAATCCCATCGTTAGGGGGCTTAATCTGATTACCTTTCAACTTAACACCCATGCGATCCAACTCGGGGGTAACCTCATATTCCGCATGGTAAAACTCACTCAAAGCTTCTGGGCTAAAATCACACGCTTGATAAGACTCGATAACACGCAGACTTATCGTTGCTGGATAATTAGGCACATACCGAGCTGGCACATGCGCTACGTTGACTGGATCGACTGTTACTGCTGGCAGCACTTCGCCTTCGGCAATCAAAGACCCAACACCATTGCGAACGACCACCGAACAACTCTCCATTATAGGCTCAGTCTGCACACCGCCCTTCAAGCCAATATAGCCACGCAATCCCTCACGAGCTGGGTGCAGTTTGAGAGTCTGCCCGCGCTGGATTGGAAAGCTACGCCAATTGCCAACCAAGTTGCCATCGATCTCTGCTCTCATGTCCGCTCCGCAGATAGCCAACAGAAGATCGCTCTGCGCTTGGAAACTAGCCATGCCGACCGCTATTTCTATTGTTGCCGCATCAGGCTCATTACCTAACAGTCGATTTACCCAACAGTGAGCCTGTAAATCTATCGGCCCTCCTTGGCTTAGGCCATGTGTAGCATATCCATAACGACCAAGATCTTGCACTGTACAACACACGCCTGCTTGAATCACTTTTAGACCATCAACTTTATCCATATCCTCAGACATGCCCTCCCCTCTCCACATACTCCTCAAGCCCAATAGCAATAAAGCGAACTTTATCGCCCACTTCGAAAGGACAAGCTGGATCTTGTTCTAGATAATACAAAGGAGTTGGGCAGCAACCAATCAGCTGCCAACCTCCAGGACTATCCGCTGGGTAAACCGCTGTTTGCCTGCCAGCAATACCCACACTGCCTGATGCGACATGAGCGCGAGGCTTAGCGTGTCGAGGCAATGCGATGCGAGGGTCAACATCAGCAAGGAATGCAAAACCTGGTGCAAAGCCGATAGCACACACTGTATAATCCCTACCTGTATGAATTTTGATAAACTCTTCCGTAGACAAACCGCATGAATGCGCCGCCGCCTCTAAATCAGGCGCCACATCCGAATGGTAATACACCGGTAATTCAACAAGCTTACCGTGAGGAGAGTTCGAAACCATGCCAGATTGTATCGTCTCAGTAATGCGATTCGCGAGCTCATCAAGCTCAACATGAGGCGAGCTCACTTGCACCAAAATGGAAGTATAAGAAGGGGTGACCTCGCAAACTTCAGCATACTCCGTCTTAATAAATGCCGCTAGCTCGCCTATCAAGGGTGCCTGCTTTACATCAAGCTCATCAGCTAAGTAAAGTATCAGGCTCGTCTCACTGACGGGCTTCCATTTTACCCCCATCGCTTTCATGACCGAAGCGCTATATGAATAAGCTTTGCGGCTTCGATTGCCGCCTGATTGTCGCCATGCACGCAGATGCTATCCGCCGCTATTGGAATCTTTGCCCCACAGTGGCTTGTAATACTCCCATCACTAATCAACTGTGATGCTTGTTCTACCATTGCAATAGGATCACTAAAAACAGCCCCCTTTTCAGACCGAGCCATCAACGTCCCATGTGCTGTGTAAGATCGGTCTGCAAACGCCTCAAAAAGTAATGCTACCCCATGCGTGGTTGCTAAATCACGATCCAACTTGTCATCGATACGTGCCATTATCATCAAAGCTTTTGAATCATGCATCTTTGCAATCGCAACCAATATTGCCTCATAAATATCGCGGCAACTCATCATATCGTGATAGAGCGCTCCGTGTGGTTTAACATACTGCACGCGAGTTCCAAAATTTTCACAAACATCATCAAGTATGCCAACCTGTTCGTCTATCAGATCAGCCACCTCTTCCATCGACAAATTCATTGATGTTCTACCAAAGCCATCTCGGTCAGGATATCCAGGATGCGCACCCACCGCGACACCATAGCTTACCGCAAGCTCCACCGCCTTTGTCATCTCCTCATACCCGCCAGCATGAGCCCCACAAGCAACGTTTGCCATATCGATCCATTGAAATAATGACCGATCATTATTTACACCTTCACCCACATCGGCGTTCAACTTCATAAGTAGTATTATGTCTTAGATGGAATGTTCACTGAAGTCTTCTTTTATGTGATTGTACTTCAGTTAAGATATATAAAAAAAAATCCGACATCGCAGGCAAAAGGCACTCTAAAAAACCATCCATGTTTTCTCATGTAAACTTCTTATAAACATACATGACAAGAGCTTTAAATATCTCAACAGCAACAACAACAACATGTTAGCAAAGTAGCGCAAGCTTTTAATATATGCTGAATTTCTGATGCTCTTAAGGTTGGCTTTTTCTAATCACCTTTCGGTTATTCGAGCACCGAGTTAAAAATATGTATAAGAACCTCGCCATTTATGTCCTCAAGTGCCCTGCTCATAAAAACACAGTTGCGTACACTTTGCCTCTTGCTTGTGCTCTGCAGCAATATTGAACTTTGTAGTGCCTTCAATTTCACATCTAGCGAGCTCCTTGGAGAGTCTTTGAGCAATCCTACCTCTCTTCAATTTGGTCCGGATAAGCGCCTCTACGTTTCTCAACAAGACGGCACGATCAACGCTTATACCATTCATCAGGAAAGCAATAACAACTACATAGTTACCAATGTCGAAACTATTCTTTTGGTTAAAAGCATGCCCAACCATGATGACGATGGAACGCTCAACAATAGCCTTGGAAAGCGGCAGATAACTGGAATTTATGTAACAGGCACTGAGCTCAATCCCGTAATTTATGTCAGTTCAAGTGATCCTCGTATAGCTGGACCAGATGGGGACACTAATTTAGATACGAATTCTGGAGTAATTTCGCGTCTTACATGGAATGGCAATAGTTGGGATAAAGTAGACCTAGTTCGTGGATTTCCCCGATCAGAGGAAAACCATTCCATCAATGGCATCCAACTTGATGCAGCCAGTAACACACTTTACACGGTCATAGGAGGCAATACTAACTCTGGGTCACCCTCGCAGAATTTCGCCTCTTTGACGGAATATGCTTACTCATGTGCCATACTCTCCATCGATCTCGATATAATTGACGCAATCCCCACAAAATTTGATCAAAGCATGAGCGTTTTTTACAAGTATGACCTCCCTACTCTAGATGATCCAACCCGAGCTAACACCAGTGGTAATGATGATATAAATGATCCATGGGGAGGTAATGACGGCTTGAACCAAGCCAAACTTATTGAAGGGGGACCAGTACAAATACATGCTACAGGCTTACGAAATGCCTATGACCTTCTAATAACAAGCTCCCCTGGAAGAGAAGGCCGAATGTATACCGTGGATAACGGGCCCAACGGAGGCTGGGGTGGACACCCCGATGGTGAGGGACCTGCAATCAATGGGGTGTCAAACGCCACTAACAAATACCTAACTGGAGAGCCTGGCTCCACTGGACCCGGATCTGGCGGAGACCCGAAAGTGAACAATCTCGACAACCTTCATTTTATTACTGGCCAAGGATTTTACGGAGGCCACCCCACACCCATACGAGCCAATCCAACTGGAGCAGGCTTATATACCAATGATTCCAATGATGCTTCGCAAGGCACTTGGCGAACAGAACCATCTCAACTTCCTTCAGATTGGCCGCCCGTGCCGGCTAGTATGGCTAATCCTATCGAAGGTGATTATCTTCAGCCAGGAGTAGATGACAATGCCTTGGCTACATTTACGACTTCTACGAATGGCATCACTGAGTATACGGCATCAAACTTCAATGGTGCCCTTCAAGGTGATTTATTAGTCACCAGCTTCGGGGGCAATCTCGAGCGTATCGAGCTAAATGAATCAGGCACTCAAGCAACGAATGTGGTGACTTTTGCCAGCAATTTTGGAGACTTGCCTATTGATGTGATTGCTCAGGGAGATACTGAGCCTTTTCCGGGCACTATTTGGGTAATTACCTACGGCAGCAATAATATTAGCATCTTCGAACCTACCGACTACGATGGCAATGATGGTTTCGTCTGCAGCGGTGCCTACGACCCTGAGATCGATGAAGACAATGATGGTTATTCGAATGCAGAGGAGATTGATAATGGAAGTAATCCATGTTCAGCATCTGATATACCCGCTGATTTCGATAGGGACATGAGTTCTGATCTATATGATATTGATGATGATAATGATGGAATCATAGACAGTGAAGACCCCTATCCAAGAGACAGGCTAAACGGTCGTTCTACAGCAATCACGCTTGATTACCCGATGCTTAATGGAGACCCTGGAACTGGCTTTTATGGATTAGGATTCACTGGCCTGATGAGCAACGGTAGTAGTGATTATCTAAGTCTCATCAACGATGACTTATTGATAGCTGGTGGCACAGCGGGGATATTGACGATCGACGGCGTGACACAATCGAGCGCACTTGGCAGTCAGAACAACCAAGAAAACGCACTGCAGTTCGGCGTAGCTGCCAATGCCACATCTGGGCCATTTTTAATACACGCTCGCATGCCCGGTAATGTCTTCGCAAACCCAATACCCGAAGACGGCCGATCTATTGGGGCCTACATCGGAACAGGAGATCAGGATAATTATTTGATGTTTGCGGTGGTTGCCACCGACAATGGGCCCGAACTGACTATCGTGCATGAAAATAATGCCATCGCTGAAATTCTTACCCCATCACCTAACATAACCCACCTCAGCCAACTGGTAAACTTAGACCTCTTTTTCCTGGTAGACCCAGAACTTGGCACCGTACAGCCACAGTATAGCATTGATGGTGGCACGGTGACCAACCTAGGCGGTCTGATCTCGCTGAAAGGCAGCCTTCTCAGCACTCTGCAAAGCACGGACGCGTTAGCTGTAGGCATTATTGCCAGCGCTACCAATGACGAAGGTGATTTTACAGCTCAATGGGATCTCATCAATATTACCCCAATTATTTCCTCTGATCTAGGTGATTGGTCTGATCTAGCACCTGCACAGCCTGCTCCACAGAGTTGTTCCTGCCACGAAAACGGCTATGTAAAAGCGGGTAATAAATACTATCTCATCGGGGGTCGCGGAACTAGTCGCTCGGTGGAAATATACGATCCCACCACGAAGATATGGACCCGCGGAGCAGAGCTCCCAGAGGAAATGCACCACTTCCAAGCCGTCGAATTAGACGGATTAATCTATGTTGTTGGTGCTTGGACAGGGTCATATCCATATGAAACTAACCTCAATAGTATCTACATATACAACCCCGTATCTAATACATGGAGTACGAGCCCGACAATGCCAAATAATCGTAAGCGGGGCTCATGCGGGGCTGTTGCTTATCAGGGAAAAATCTATGTCGTAGCCGGCAATGACGGGGGCCACAATACTGACGCTACAGTGGTTACATGGTTTGATGAGTTTGATCCAGCAACTGGCACTTGGACACAATTACCAGACGCACCGCGTGGACGTGACCACTTTCAAGTAGCTATCGTTAACGATAAAATGTACGTCGCAGGGGGACGCGATTCTAGCTCGCCTGACTTTTTTGGCGCATCTATAGGCGAGGTTGATGTCTATGACTTTTCCTCCAATACCTGGAGCACGCTCATAAATAACATTCCGACAAAACGCTCCGGGACCATGGCAGCTGCTTATAACGGGGAAATCTTAATCATAGGTGGTGAGACAAAACAAACAGCCGCTCATAACGAGGTAGAAGCACTTAATCCACAAAACAATACGTGGCGCTCTTTAGCTCCACTCAATCAAGGTAGACACGCCACACAAGCCATCGTCGACAACGGTGCAATATATATGGCTGCAGGAGCCAAAACACTCGGAGCAACAGAAATCAATGCAAACGAAACTTTCTTCCAAGAAATTTACCAAGTGAACGGAGCCTTACCACCTTCACAAGATGAACTAACACCCGGCATACTTGCAGCCATCCCATCTTATTTAGACTTTGCCACAGTAGCAGGATCAGAGCCGCAATCTTCTAACATTATTTTGAGTAATACTGGCGGTTCACAGGCAATCATCGTTAGCAGCATTGTTGCAACAAATTACACTGGAATCAGCGTCAACGTTTCTCAGAATTTTCCTATCATCATCCCACCTAACAAGAGTGTAACTTTTCAAATTGATTTTGATCCAGATTACAATGGAGATATAGCTGGCGATGTTTATATCAAATATAATGGCGCATCAGAATCAATTATTATTCCGGTCAACGGGGGCTCTAGTGAAAGTCGATATCTTTATCGAGTGAATACCGGTGGAAACCCATTATCGGCTATCGATGCCGAGCCGGTTGTTTGGAGTGGTGACACGTCTAGCAATCCATCTAGCTTTGTAAATCTGCTCGAGTCCAATGAGACATACATCAATAACGTACCAGTCTCGGCAGGCCCCTCTGTGCCAAGCAGCACGCCGTCAGCTCTTTTCCAAAGCGAACGATACGATTCTTCTCCAGCTCCTGAGATGCAGTGGGACTTCCCTGTAGCCAATGGCGACTACGAAGTGCGCCTTTACTTTGCAGAAACCTATTCCGGCACCAGTTTACCCGGCCAGCGCGTCTTTGACGTTGCCATTGAGGACACCATTGTGCTCGACGATTACGATGTCGTGGCTGACGCAGGCGCCATGTATGTAGGCGTGATGCAGAGTTTCGAAGTTCAGGTCAATGATGAGTCACTCACGATTGACTTCACCCATGTCATCCAGAACCCAGCCATCAAAGGCATTGAGATTATCAAGCAACAAGACTCATCAGCCAATATCGCAATCAGCGCTACTCAGTTTAGTGATGATGTAATGGAGGTATTCAGTATTGATAGCCCAGGCATCACTAACTCCTACAGTTTTTCAAACAGTAATGATGCGGAATCCAATGAGCACGATGATAATCTTCTACAAGAATCTAATTCATATTCTGGTTACTTCTCTGACACCAAATCGATAACGGGTAATTTTCAATTACTGGCAAACATCAAAACATTAGTGAGTAACGGAGAAAGGCCTGAGGTAGGGCTCATTATCGAAGAGGGATCATCAAACAATACTCGATTCGTTCAGCTAGGAATTCAACTTGACCAAAATTATTACGCACGTGCGCTGACAGACGTGAATGGTAATGTTGAAGAATTCCACATCAACACAACAAGTGAATTACCGAATACATGGATGCTTTTAGAAAGATCAGCAGATCAGGTATCGATCGCTGTATCTATCGATGACGTGGATTACCAATTACTTAAAATTGTGACCATCCCAGGCTTATCAGAGACTCTCGGCGCTGGCTTATATATCGACAGTGGCTCCGAAAATATCGAGGCAGAAGCAATTATTGAAAATCTAAAGCTCATAGAGCAACCTTAGGTAATCCACTGACATTTGCTTCGCTCGCAACAAGCGTTCTCATCCTCAGATCGGAATAATAGCTTTCATTCGAATAGAATCGGTCCAGTCTCTGGGCATGGCAGATTCACTCTGGATGAGGCTTCGGCGGGTGCGATGGGGTAAATATGAAATTTCTCAGGCAGCTAAAAAACAAGTGCCCAGGATGCTCGAGAATTTGGCATCACGTAAAGAGGCGCGCGCAATGAAAGCGAGTCACGAGCTTTGGGTGGCTTTATGCTCAGGCCAAATCTACCCAGCAGCAGAGCCCTGCTTTCCATTTCTCGTTGAAATTCTCGGCATCTCCGAGTTCAGCGTGCAGGGAGAGATTCTTGATCTCATGACTCATTTTGCCCAATTACCCGATGAGCAATCCGCACCAGACTGGCAGAGGCGATTGCGCTCCAACCTCAAAAAACAATCAGGCTTTTTCAAAAAGCTTAGCTATAGCAGCGACGCCATTGTTGCTGAAAAAGCTACCAAATTGCTAAGTTTGATTTGACCAGCTTATTTCGCAAATGAAATAAGAGTGCTCCTTGCAAGGCGCATGCAATGATGGTTGTATGATTACCATACATGATCAAAACCATAGTTACTCTGTTATCGATTTCTTGTTTTGCATTCGCACAAAACAAGAGACCTAACTTCGTATTTATCCTCGCGGATGATCTCGGCATCATGGACATGTCTGTCGAGGGCTCCAACCTTCACGAGACACCCCATATTGACAGCATCGCCATTGAGGGCATGCGTTTCACCGAGGGTTACTCCACCTGCCAGGTTTGCTCCCCATCTCGAGCCAGCATTATGACTGGCAAGTACCCGGTGAACCATGGCATTACCGATTATATCGGCAGCGCGGTAGGGCTTGCCTGGAAACGCAATGACAAGGTGCTGCCACCGGAATACAAGCGCCACCTTGGCCACGAGGAAACCACCCTGGCGGAAGCACTACTCGCCGGCGGCTACAAAACCTTCTTCGCTGGCAAGTGGCATCTGGGAGACGAGGGTTCACATCCCGAAGACCACGGCTTTCAAATCAACAAGGGCGGCCATTGGAGGGGAAGCCCTCCGGGCGGCTTTTTCGCCCCTTATACAAACCCAAAACTCTCTAGCGGCCCTGCTGGCGAATCCCTGCCCATTCGCCTCGCCGAGGAAACTGCGAGCTTCATCAAGGAAAACAAAAACCAGCCCTTCCTCGCCTACCTTTCCTTCTACTCCGTGCACGCGCCCATCCAGACCACACCCGCACTGTGGAAAAAATACCGCGACAAGGCCCAGCAAACCCCGCACGAGGGTGAGCGCTTTTTGATAGATCGCACCAAACCCGTTCGCCAAGTTCAGGACTGCCCTATTTACGCCGGCATGATGGAATCTATGGACGATGCCGTGGGCATTGTGCTCAAAGCTCTCGACGAGCTCGGCCTTGCGGAAAATACTGTGGTCATCTTCACCTCCGACAACGGTGGCGTTTCCTCCGGCGACGCCTACGCCACCTCCTGCTTGCCCCTGCGTGGAGGCAAGGGGCGCCAGTGGGAGGGTGGCATCAAACAACCCTACTACATCAAGGCCCCCGGTCTGACCAAAGCGAAATCGACCTCTGCCATCCCAGTAACCGGCACTGACTTCTTTCCCACCATCCTTGAGCTGGCAGGCCTACCCGCCATACCAGAACAGCATGTCGATGGCCTCAGCCTCGTTCCTCTTTTGAAAGGTAACAAGATCACCGATCGCGCTCTGTTCTGGCACTACCCTCACTACGGCAATCAAGGGGGTGAGCCCTCCGCGATCATCCGCAAGGGTGATTGGAAACTCATCCACTATTACGAGGACGGTCACGATGAGCTCTACCAACTCAGCAAGGACATCGGCGAACAAAACAACCTCGCTGCTAAAGAGCCAAAAATCAGTCAAACTCTTCGCAAACAACTCGATGCCTGGCTCAAGGAAACGGGAGCCCCGACACCGCAACAAGACAAACGTTACAACCCCGTGGCAAAGAAAAAATACCGTGAGACCTTTAACAAGAAGCACAAAGCTCAACTCGAAAAAACTCACGCCCGCTACCTCGACGAGAACTACGTGCCCAACAAAAACTGGTGGGGTTCCAAGCTCACCCAGGACTGATCCCGACTAAGCCAGCCCCGAGCGTTCTAACAGTGCTGCCTGGTCCGGAGCACGGCCCATGAAATCCTCATAGAGCTCGTCAGCAGGTGCCGAGTTGCCTTTACTGAGAATTGCCTCACGGAATGCCTGCCCGGTTTCGGGGTTAAGGATGCCTTCTTTTTGAAATCGAGTAAAAGCATCAGCATCTAACACCTCCGCCCATTTATAGGAGTAATAGCCAGCTGCGTAACCAGTCGATGAGGAGAAAAGGTGACTGAAGCGACGCGCCATCGAGGGCCCATCCGTTGCCAGAGGCGCCTTGTAGTCTGCGAGAATTTCACGGTCTACCTCGTCTAAATCCCTGCCACGGTAATCATTAAGCTTCACATGCAGATTCAGATCAAGTTTGCCCAGCCCGAGCTGACGCATAAAACCACTGGCACTCATGTAGTTTCTGGCCGCCAGCATTTTCTGGTAGAGGCTCTCGGGGATTGGATCCCCTGTCTCGTAGTGACGGGCAAAAAGATCAAGGCTCTGACGATCCCAGCAGAAATTCTCCATGATCTGAGAGGGCAGCTCAACAAAGTCCCATGCTACATTCGTGCCTGAGAGTGATTTCACCGTCACATCAGCCAATAAGTGGTGAAGGAGATGACCAAACTCATGGAATATCGTCTCCACCTCGCGGTGATCCATCAATGCCGGCTTATCTCCGATAGGCTTGGTCATATTACCCACCATCAGTCCAAGATGCGGCTCACGCGGCTCGCCATTCATCGGCGGTAATCCGGTCTCAAAGTAATTCATCCAAGCGCCACCGCGCTTACTCTCGCGCGGATGCCAGTCGGCATAAAATGACCCAAGCAACTCACCAGATGCATTGTCAAAGAGATCATAAAAACAACACTCTGGGTGCCAGACCTCAATATCCTCACCCGTCTCACGCTCCTCAATACGAATGTTATAGAGCTTGCTGACAATACCAAACATGCCCTCCATCACGCTGGGCAAGGGGAAGTAAGGACGCAGTTCCTCTTCATCAAAATCATACTCTGCCTTGCGGCGTTTCTCAGCCCAGTAGCCAACCTCCCACGGTTGCATAGGCCCTGGCTCCGTCCCGCTCTGCTCAGCTTTCCATAACTGCAGCTCCTCAGTGTCTTTTAGAAAAGCATCGGCGATCCGGTCGTGTAGGTCCTCAGTAAACTTCAGCGCCGCCTCACCATTACGCGCCATACGACGCTCCAGGGTAAGATCCGCAAAGTTGTCATAGCCCAGTAGCTCCGCTTTCTCCTGCCTCAGCTCAAGGATTTCCCAGATGAGTGCCGTATTATCAAAGTCGTCATCACGGCCGATCGTGCAATTCGCCTCCCAGATCTGTCGGCGTAAGTCATCATCATCCGCGTATTGCAGCACTGGCCCCATCGATGGATACTGCAGGGTGAACCGCCACTTGTCTTTATGTCCTTTGCCCTCTGCGTCAGCAGCTGCTGCCGCCTTGGCTGACTCAGGCAGACCCGCAAGCCGTGACTCGTCCTCAATAACCAGCTCCCATGCATTGGTCGAGTCTAAGACATTTTCGCTGAACTTCTGGGTGATCTCGGAAAGCCGCGACTCCAGCTCAGCCACTCGGGCCTTTTGATCAGCTGGCAAGTCTGCCCCGGACTGGATAAAGCTGGCGCATGTTTCATCGACAAATCGCTCGCGGGTTGCATCAAGATCTTTGGCGGCAGCAGAGTCAGCAAACACCTTCAAATTCTCCCAGATAGCGTCGTCTAAAGGGATGGAGGCATAAAATGCGGTCACCCTCGGCAGCGCAGCATTGAGCGCTTCACGCTGCTCGTCATTGTTGCATACCGAATCGAGGTGATTAAGCCGGCCCCAGGCGCGATCAAGATCTTCCGAGACCACCTCAAGTGCCCCGAAGGTGGTTTCATAGCTGATCTTGGCAAGATCCAGTAGGCGAATCTTTTCCAGATTGGCCTCGGCGATTTCCAGCGCCTTGTCGATATCAGCCTCAACGTGGTCAGGCGTCAGCGTGGACCATCGTATATGGTAATCTTCTGCGAGAAAGGGATGATTCGTTTGCACGCCATGAACTGACAGTATATCAAAGTACAGTGCAAGTTTGGATTATGCCTGCTAGGTGAAAAACCCGCGCTGCTTCTCACTCACCGGCATCTTCAATAGATCCATCACTGCGAGCATATCCTCCCAAATCTTACGCTTCTCTGTGGTCGCCTCATTCTGAAGAATGTATGAGGGATGGTAGCTTACTCGTAGCGGGGTGCCGCTAAATTGATGAAACTTGCCGCGCAAGCTAGTCACTGATTCATCACTTGCGAGTAAGGCCTGCGCGGCGGTGACACCTAATGCAATAATGACTTTTGGTGCTACAATTTCGATTTCTTTATGCACAAAGGGCATAAAAGCCTTCAATTCTTCACTCGTTGGCTGTCGGTTATTTGTCGTCTGATTCGGCATCGCAGGACGATATTTAAGAATATTCGTGATGTAGGTGTCTTTCCTCTCCACACCCATTGCTTTGAGAATACCGTCCAGCTTTTGCCCCGCTTTACCTACAAAAGGCTCTCCAAGTCTTTCTTCATCGTATCCTGGGGCTTCACCAATTAGCATAATATCGGCATTCGGATGACCGACAGAGAAAACCATTGTTTTACGCAAATCTGTAAGTGCTGATATTGCCGGCCACTTTGCAACCTGTCGCTTCAATGAGGCTATTTGCTCCTTGGCTGAAGATCCACTGACCAGCAGTGTATCATTTGTAGCTGGTTTTTGTTGGCCTAGCTCATCGGTCGTCTTGGAAGCTCCAGCACCACTGCCGACTTCGGGCTTGGCCTGATTAACTTTCGCTTGGCTATGATCGCCAGAACCTGCAGATCCACCTCGGGCTCGCATGTAGAATTCCCGTAGGATCTTACGGGCCTCATCATCTACGTTTACGTATTTTTCACCACGCCCCTCGAGCTCACGAAGATAATCAATCAATGGTGCCGCGGATGATGACATGACCTATCCAAACCATAGCTCGGCAAAGACATCACGCACAAAATAATCTTTGTCATTGTAGACGCCACTCTGTGTAACGATTGAACCTTGATATACTGTGCCCACAGACTATGTATCTTCAACGAAGATATCACCCTCATGCCTATCCGATTCATCAGCTTCATCTGGGCTAAACCCGCATACTACTGCTCAGGTTCGCGGTTAGCGGCCATGGCACTAGCTGCAATAATGATAAGCTCAATAGTCAATACCACTCGGGCAGCTTCCTATATCGAACCAGACCACACCTCCGAGCTTTTTCAGCTCGAGAAGATTCCCCTTCCGCAGCACCGCACGCAACAACTTGGAAAGTCTCTGGTCATTTTAGCTCTGAGGAAACATGACGCTTCGCCCGCCAATCAACTTGCAAGTGCAAGGCTACTTTTACTCGCCATGCAGCTTGACCCAAAGAACAAGCGTCCGTACGAGATCAGCAAGAGTTTAGCTTCGGCCAAAATACCCCCTGCCACACCTCAAGACCTAGTCATCCAATGCTTGGCGGAAGCTCAGAAAATACAGAGCCTTCTCATTAAACCACGCGCTGGCGCGCAAGCCAATCAACTAGCGCGCCTGATTAAAGACGCCTGTAAAATGATCCAGCCCGAAACCTACGGGGATAAAGATGTTGCCGATTGGAAAGACACCTTGCCTGCAATCACAGCCTACAAGACCACTGAAAAAAAGGTGGCATCATTACCTGTGAAACCGCCAACACCACCGACACAGGCCAGCAAACCCGTGCCGCCTCACACCCCAAAACCGGCTCCCACACAAAAAGCAAAATCACAATTTCATTTTACCGAGCAATCACTTCTCATGCCCGTTCTCATTAAACAAGACAATGATGAGCTTGAGACAGCCGGTGACGAGGAAGCGTTTTCCAAACAGGCAGAACCTACTCAATTTCTCGGGCGTATTATGCTTACCCTCAAGCCGTGCGATCCCAATACAAACAAAACAGAGTTCATCAAAATTCTACAATCAGGCAATTCGGAGCCTAACCTCGATGCTACCCTTAAGTCTCTCATTAATAAAAAACACTCAAATATTGCCAGCTATCAAGGACTTGTGAAGTTCACGAATGGAAGCTTTAACAACAAGCAGCATCTCTCATTAACCGGCCCCTTAGCATTGATGCTCGAAGCTTCACTGGCCAAGAGCGCGCTACGAGATGATCTATGCATTTTGGTTGATGTTGACCCTAACGGAAAGCTTTCTGAGCCCAAAAACTTCTGGAACTTGCTAGCCAACTTACGCAAGGCAAATAGTGGCGGCAGACTAATCATATCAGATCAAAGTCTAGATTATATGGAACAACTTCTCGTTTTTAAAGAATCAGAATTCTTCACTCGTTGGGAGGTTTTCTCAGCAGCACATATCGATCAAGCTATCCAAGCTGCCATTATTGAGGGTAATAAAGAGCTTACACAAGCTAGTGAAATCTTTGGTAAGATTCAGGAGCTCGCGGCTGACCAGGAAGTTGTTCAACTTGCCGCTGATCATGATATTCGTGACCAACTAGAGAAAGTTACAGCAATGGCTCCCTCCCACCTATCAGCAAAGATGCTCCTACTACAAGGCAGTGGTACTAGGCCGACACACCTTAACAAAAATACATTCCGGGTTGAACTTCAGCCCCTCATCGAGGAAATCAATAGCATGCTCCCAGAGCAGGCAAACAACATCGACGTTGAAAAACTAATAAGTAATTACGATCCCTTACAAGAGAAGCTCGACAAGCTCGAACCGATAGTTGATCGAGACGAAGAAGAGCTCTTCCAGAAAATTGCTGATTTGGCCACTGACATTAAGAAGCTAGCATCACTTACAAAACGTTATGAGCGACGCAATAAAAGTGAGCTCTCAAGAAAGAAAGTCGAAGAGTGCCTCAAGGATATGCAAGCTCTTGGTGAGTCGCTCATCGAGCGCATCATGGCACTTGATCAAACCGAGATCGAGAACAATGCTAAATCGACAACAACAGAGAAATAGTCAAAACGTAAGCGTGGAAATCATTGGCGATTTTTGCTCTTTTTGAAACATGTAGAAAGCTGCTTGCACTTAGTTGCCATCTCATTTTTCACATTGCATTGGCTCCATTCTCAATGAATATTGATTTACCAAGTTTGCTATTTAATAGCTATTCAACCCTTTACTAGTGCAATCACATGAATAACGGATTTAGACGTTTCCTTATCCTCCTTACTGTTTTCGTATGTGCATTTTTAGCTGTTTTCATTACCCGCAAAATTAAAAATGGAGACAGCCTTATCAGCATCTTCTCGGGAGGTGTAGCAGGAAATGCAGAGGAAGATGATGCGTTTACACTTCGTCTGTCTCCTATTATTGGGTCAGAGAAAATACAGGTCCTCTCAGCTATCAACCGAGAGAGTGCTGCTTTGGTGGACGCTGTCGTCCCATCGGTAGTCAGCATCGATACCTCCGGCATTCGCAGGGAGCGCTTCCGTGATTTCTATGGTCGCACATGGGTGCAACCTCGAACTTTCCAGGGCCAAGGCTCAGGCGTTATCGTTACTCAAGAAGGTCACGTCCTCACGAACCATCATGTGATCCAAGGAAATCCTCGTATCCGTCTCACACTGCATGATGGCACAGTGCACGGAGCCACGGTCATAGGCTCAGATAAATCAGTAGATATCGCGGTCCTCAAAATTGATAGTAGTGGACCATTTCAGGCACTCAAATTCGGAGATTCCACCAAGATCAAAGTTGGCCATGCTGTGTTCGCAATCGGCAACCCGTTTGGAATCGGCACATCAGTAACCGATGGCAAAATCTCAGCCAAAAAAAGGCCCATCTCCGACATACAGGTCGACCTGTTACAAACATCGGCACCAATCAACCCTGGCAACTCTGGGGGCCCGCTAGTCAACGTCAGCGGTGAGATCATAGGCATAAACTCACGTATTTATTCGAGCGATAAGAAAAACCCTGGATTTCAAGGTATAGGCTTCGCCATTCCATCTAATGACGCATTCAAAACGCTGCAATCTATTTTAGCCAAAGGGCGTCCAAGCCGTGGGTTCTTGGGTATGGCGCTTCGAGACCTAGATCCATATTCTCGTGAGAAGTTTGGTTATCAGGCACCTGGCGGTGTCGCGGTTATGGGTCTTGCTCCTGATTCTCCTGCATCCAAGGCTGGCCTCGAGATCGATGACGTTATCATTAGTTACCAAGGAACAGCCGTCCAAGGAATGAGCCAGCTCATCGGACTGATACAGCGTAGCGCTATTAACGATAAGGTTGTACTCGAGATATGGCGTCAGGGTAGCAAACGGTCACTACAAGCCATCATTGGCAAAGCCGCTGATTATAACAACGAAGACATTCAGCTCGAAAATGATCAGCCCGATACCGACAACACATTGGACCCACAAACGATTCTAGAAGCCATTGGCTTATATGTGCGTGACACCAGTCCCGCGGAGCGATCAAGAGGAGTGGGAAACGTCATCGTATCAAAAATCAATGCAGCCAGCCCACTCCAAGCTAAGCTGTTAATCGGAGATCAAGTCCTAGCTATCAATAACCATCAAGTAGAACGCAGCGACGATTTTTTACTTCGCTTGATTGCCTCCGCTGCAAAACAAGCTACAGAGTTGCGTATTCGTAGAGGGAACTCGACCTTTCCGGTCATTATTCCCCGGGTAACATCAAGCGAGTGAGTCATCTAATCCGCTCATGATTAGCTCGCGAAATTACTTCCTAGTAAGGTGAGTCTGCCGGCACATGGCTCTCATTTCCAGACCAGGTTTTACCATCTGCCTTATTCTGCATTCCTTCCCCTAACCTCTCTATATCACGCCCGAAACCAATGAAGGTATTGCATGAGCTCAGAGAAAAGAGTGAGACCAAGATAAAAAGGATCGAGCGAATTTTTTTCATGTAAAAATGATGCCTGATAACGAGTCAATTTTCAACTGCTTAATTTTCGTCTTTGATTATTGTTTAGCATCCAGTAACTCTGCCATATTGAGCCAACAGCATGCTTACTGAAAAGCATTTCGCCGACTACCCATGAAACCTTACATTAAACTCGCAGAGTGCCAAACCCCAGAGGGAGAACCTCTTGAATTGATCGAGCACGACGGCACCTTCATGATTTGTTCACGAGGAGAACAATTGATGACCTCTTTTTCACACGGCTCGGAGGAGGAATTGGCGGAACTTGCCTGCTCCCCATTTCGACCTGTTAACCAACCTCGCATCCTTGTTGGAGGACTTGGTATGGGCTATACTCTGGCTGCAGCCACTCGAGCCCTTCCGGGCAAAAAGGCTAAATTTATTGTGTCAGAACTTACCGCTGATATTGAAACTTGGAATCGAACTCACCTGTCGAGTTTAAACCCTGGGCTCCTGGACGACGAGCGT
>Ga0206130_10000487_pt1 | contig 66750 bp, 67 predicted proteins | sample Helgoland_Spring_9_FD_148637 | JGI IMG/M metagenome (GOLD analysis project Ga0206130, IMG submission 148637) | Pelagic subsurface seawater microbial communities from Kabeltonne, Helgoland, North Sea - Helgoland_Spring_Bloom_20160512_1 | ecosystem: Environmental > Aquatic > Marine > Epipelagic ... | reverse complement strand
GCATAGACACTGCCCAGTTCCAGACCGATCACACCGGCCCCGATCACCACCATTTTGCGCGGAATTTTATCGAGTGTCAGCGCGCCGGTTGAGGTCACGACAACCTGCTCATCCACGTCGATGCCGGACAGTGCGGAGGGCTCTGAGCCCGAGGCGATGATGATATTTTTGGTCTCATAAAGGGTGTCGCCGACCTTGACCTTTCCGGCCTCGGGAATGGACCCCCAGCCTTTCAGCCAATCAATTTTGTTTTTCTTAAATAGAAATTCGACGCCCTTGGTGTTGCCGTTGATCACCTCGTCCTTATAGGCCAGCATCTGGGACCAATCGACCGTTGGCGTTTTGCCCATCAGTCCCATTTTGGCAAAGTTGTGTTCCGCCTCATGCAGTTGATGGGACGCATGCAACAGTGCTTTTGAGGGGATGCATCCAACGTTCAGGCAGGTGCCGCCCAAGGTTTCGCGGCCCTCAACACAGGCAGTTTTCAACCCCAATTGGGCGCAGCGGATGGCTGCAACATAGCCGCCGGGGCCTGAGCCGATAATAATAACGTCATACTGTGCCATTGGGGTCTCCTGAGGTTCGGATCGTGACATGTGTTTAAAAGGTATGGGGCCTTAGGTTGATCTTAAATCGCAAATTACGGGCGATGATTTGTGTGCTTCATACGCAAGGGTCCATGAAAGTTTGAATATAATCAGTTTGGATTGTGGGGCAGCGCCTCATGCAGGCCCCCGGTAATATGGCATTACCAAGGTGGGGGCCAATGAGCTCTGCTTGCCACATTATAAATCCATCAGCATGCGGCGGGGATCCTCCAGCGCTTCCTTGACCCGAACTAGAAAGGTCACGGCGCCCTTACCGTCAACAATGCGGTGATCATAGCTTAATGCGAGATACATCATCGGGCGGATCACAACTTGGCCGTTGATGGCCATAGGGCGGTCTTGAATCTTATGCATGCCCAAAATGCCCGATTGTGGCGGATTAAGGATTGGGGACGACATCAGCGACCCATAGACCCCGCCGTTTGAAATGGTAAAGGTCCCCCCCTGCATTTCAGCCATGCTGAGTTTTCCGTCACGGGCCCGCGCGCCCTTTTCAGCGATGGCTTTTTCGATCTGTGCAAACGACAGGCTGTCGGTGTCGCGGATCACCGGCACCACAAGACCGGTTGGTGTACCGGCCGCGATGCCCATGTGAACAAAGTTTTTATAGACAATGTCGGTACCGTCGATCTCGGCGTTGACCTCGGGGACTTCGCTCAGAGCATGCACGCAGGCCTTGGCAAAAAATGACATAAAGCCCAATTTAACGCCATGTTTTTTCAAAAATAGCTCTTTGTATTCGGTGCGCAGCGCCATCACTTCGGTCATGTCGACCTCGTTGTAAGTAGTGAGCATGGCCGCATTGTTCTGGCTATCTTTCAGGCGGCGGGCGATGGTTTGGCGCAAGCGGGTCATTTTCACCCGCTCTTCACGTGCCGCGTCATCCACTGATACCGGCGCCCGGGGTGCGGCTGTAGCGACGGGCGCTAGTGGTGCGAAGGTGTTTGCGGGCGCGGCAACAGCGCGGGCCACATCGTCTTTCATGACCCGACCGCCCCGCCCGGTTCCGGTGACGGCGTCGCGGTTGAGATCAGCCTCTGCCATAGCTTTCTTAGCGGAAGGCGCATCTTCGATGTCTGTGCTGCTAGTGCTCGCAGGCGCTGGCGCCGGATCATGTGACGAAGACGTTGACGCCGTCGCTGCAGGGCTCGCAGTGGCGTTTCCTTCGCTTATATTAGCCAAAAGTGCGTCAACCCCGACAGTGTCGCCTTCTTGGGCTATGATGTCCTGCAGCGTGCCTGCCATGGGGCTGGGCACTTCTACGGTGACTTTATCGGTTTCCAATTCGCACAGCATTTCGTCGGCCGCCACAAGATCACCGGGTTTTTTGAACCAAGTTGCCACAGTGGCCTCGGTGACAGATTCGCCCAGAGTTGGAACACGTATTTCGATGATCATGGATTAGTTCCCTTCAATGGTCAGTGCTTGATTAATCAAGGCTTCTTGTTGTGTTTTGTGCTGTGAGGCCAATCCGGTGGCTGGCGAGGCGCTGGCGGAGCGGCCCGCAAAGACTGGCCGGCCATGGGTGGCTTTGATGCGGCCTAGAACCCATTCCAAATTAGGTTCCATAAAATTCCAGCTGCCTTGGTTTTTGGGCTCTTCCTGACACCAGACCATTTCGGCCTGCGTAAACCGCGTAAGCTCTTTGACGGCCGACAGTGCGGGAAACGGATAGAACTGTTCGAATCGCAGCAAATATACATCGGTGATGCCACGTTTGTCGCGTTCATGCAGCAGGTCATAATACACTTTGCCCGAACACATCACGACGCGCTTGATCTTGTCGTCAGCGACCAATTTAGTGTCGGAATTTCCTTGATGTGCATCATCCCATAGGACGCGGTGGAAACTGGACCCGGTGGTGAATTCCTCTGTTTTCGAGACCGCCATTTTGTTGCGTAACAGCGATTTTGGTGTCATCAGTATCAGTGGTTTGCGATAGCTGCGGTGCAGCTGCCGGCGCAGGATATGAAAATAGTTCGCAGGCGTCGAACAATTGGCGATGATCCAGTTGTCCTGGCCGCACATCTGTAAAAAACGCTCCAACCGGGCCGAGCTGTGTTCGGGGCCTTGGCCTTCAAACCCGTGCGGCAGTAAGACAACAAGCCCCGACATGCGCAACCATTTGCTTTCGCCAGAACTGATGAACTGATCGAACATGATCTGCGCGCCGTTGGCAAAATCGCCGAACTGCGCTTCCCACAGGGTCAGCGCATTGGGTTCGGCCAGTGAAAAGCCGTACTCAAAGCCTAAAACCGCATATTCTGACAGCATAGAATCGATGACTTCATATTGCGCCTGACCCTCGCGGATGTGGTTCAGCGGATAATAGCGTTCTTCTGTGTTTTGATCGATCAACCCTGAATGGCGTTGGCTGAATGTGCCGCGGGTGCTGTCCTGACCGGACAGCCTTACCTTATAACCCTCGGTCAACAATGACCCAAAGGCAAGGGCCTCTGCGGTGGACCAATCAATGCCGCTGGCGTTATCAAACATGGTCTTTTTATTGGCCAACAAGCGGGACACGGTTTTGTGCAAGACATACCCGCTTGGGGCCGTGGTCAGCGCGCTGCCAATTTGATCAAACGTTTCGGTGGCGATTGCGGTTTGGCCGCGTTGATAGTCTTCTTTGCGGCGATCGAGATGTGACCAACGGCCATCCAACCAGTCCGCCTTGTTGGGCTTATAGTCTTTTCCGGCCTCAAATTCTTCGCTCATTCTGGCCTGAAACATCGCTTTAAGATCTTCGATCTCGCCCTCGGGGATCAGACCGTCTTTGACCAGACGTTCGGTATAGAGGCTGAGCGTGGTTTTATGGCGCTTGATTTTGGTGTACATCAGCGGATTGGTGAACATCGGCTCATCGCCTTCGTTATGGCCAAAGCGCCGGTAGCAGATAATATCAAGCACCACATCTCGGTGGAATTTCTGACGGAATTCCGTGGCCACTTTGGCGGCGTGGACTACCGCCTCAGGGTCATCCCCATTGACGTGAAAAATCGGCGCTTCAACCATCAGGGCGATGTCAGTGGGATAGGGGCTGGAGCGGCTGAAATGTGGTGCTGTGGTAAAACCAATCTGGTTGTTAACCACAATATGCATGGTGCCACCAGTTTTATGGCCAACCAGTCCTGACAGACCAAAACATTCCGCGACCACACCCTGCCCGGCAAATGCGGCATCGCCGTGCAGCAAAATCGGTAAAACCTGAGAGCGGTCTTTATCGCCTAACTGTTCTTGTTTGGCCCGGACCTTGCCCAGTACCACCGGATTAACCGCTTCGAGGTGGCTTGGGTTTGCGGTCAGCGACAAATGCACGGTATTGCCATCGAATTCACGGTCCGACGAGGCCCCGAGGTGGTATTTCACATCGCCCGAGCCGTCCACATCGTCAGGCTTGAAACTGCCGCCCTGAAATTCGTTGAAAATGGCCGGATAGGGTTTGCCCATCACATTGGCCAAAACACTGAGCCGCCCGCGGTGGGGCATGCCGATGACGATATCGCGCACACCCAGGGCACCACCGCGCTTGATGATCTGCTCCATCGCAGGGATCAAGCTCTCGCCACCATCCAAACCAAAGCGTTTGGTGCCCATGTATTTGACGTGCAAGAACTTCTCAAAGCCCTCGGCTTCGACCATTTTGTTCAGGATCGCTTTGCGGCCCTCGCGGGTGAACTGGATTTCCTTGCCATAGCCTTCGATCCGCTCTTTTAGCCAGCTTGATTGTTCAGGATCGGAAATGTGCATGTATTGCAGTGCGAATGTACCACAATAGGTGCGTTTGAGAATTTCCACAATCTGCCGCATTGAGGCGATTTCCAGCCCCAATACGTTATCGATGAAAATCGGCCGGTCCAGATCTGCATCAGTAAAACCATAGGTCTTTGGGTCTAACTCTGGGCGGGCGGTTTCTTCGCGCAGTCCCAGCGGGTCAAGATCTGCGGCCAGATGGCCGCGAATACGGTGCGCCCGAATGATCATCAGGGCCCGGATGCTGTCAAGGACGGCGCGCTGGATTGCACCGTTGGTGACTTCTATACCCTGCTCTTCGGCTTTCGCCACTATTTTAATGCCCACCTGTTTGCTTTCTGCGGGCGGTGGGGCTGGCCATTGACCGTCAAGCGCGCAGGTCAACTCATCACTGGGGATGGGCGGCCAGTCGGCACGTGCCCAACTGGGGCCCGCAGCCTCTTTTTTCACATCAAGGTCGGCATCGCCCATCTGGCGGAAAAATTCTTGCCAAGCCGCATCTACTGCATTTGGGTCATTGGCGTATCGGGCATAGAGCTGTTCAAGATATTCCGCGTTATGGCCCTGCATAAAGCTTGAGGCGTGGAACAGGTCATTGGCGGATTGGTCGGTCATATCTCTCTCCAGAAACGCTTAATTGGTTGACAAGCCGCGGGCTGGGATGCCCGCGGCGTATAGTGTTAGCCGATGGCTGCCATAACCGCTTCGCCCAGTTCGGCAGGGCTGTCGGCCACAATAATCCCAGCCGAGCGCATCGCCTCGATCTTATCCTCGGCTCCGCCTTTGCCGCCGGCAACTATGGCGCCGGCATGGCCCATGCGGCGCCCTGGAGGCGCTGTGCGACCTGCGATGAACCCTGCGGTGGGTTTCCAGCGGCCCTTTTTCTTTTCATCGGCCAAAAAGGCTGCAGCTTCTTCTTCGGCTGAGCCGCCGATTTCACCAATCATGATGATGGATTGGGTCTCTGGATCTGCAAGAAACATTTCAAGCACATCTATGTGTTCAGTACCCTTAATCGGATCGCCACCAATGCCCACTGCCGAGGATTGGCCAAGGCCCAAGTCAGTGGTCTGTTTGACCGCTTCATAAGTGAGCGTGCCCGAGCGCGAGACAACCCCGCAAGAACCGCGTTTGTGGATATGGCCGGGCATGATCCCTATTTTACACGCGCCGGGCGTGATCACTCCGGGGCAGTTTGGACCGACCAGGCGGCTTGAGGCGCCGTCAAGGGCGCGTTGCACCCGCATCATGTCCAGTACCGGAATGCCTTCAGTGATGCAGACAATCAGCTCCATTTTGGCGTCGATTGCCTCAAGGATACTATCGGCAGCAAAAGGTGGCGGGACATAGATCACCGAGGCATTGGCTCCGGTGCGATCCTTGGCTTCATGCACGGAATTGAAAACCGGAAGATCCAGATGGCTCTGGCCACCTTTGCCGGGGGTGACACCGCCGACCATTTGGGTGCCATAGGCAATTGCCTGTTCGGAATGAAACGTGCCTTGACTGCCGGTAAACCCCTGACAGATGACTTTGGTATTTTCGTTGACGAGGACTGCCATGATTTATCCTTTCACCGCTTTGACGATTTTTTCTGCGGCATCGCTTAGGTTTTCGGCTGCAATGACATTTAGGCCAGAGGTATTTATAATCTCTTTGCCATGGTCGACGTTCGTGCCTTCGAGGCGCACCACCAGCGGCACTTTCAGGCCGACTTCGGTGACTGCGGCGATTACGCCTTCGGCGATCACGTCACAGCGCATGATACCGCCAAAAATATTGACCAAGATGCCTTTCACATTCGGGTCAGAGGTGATGATTTTGAAAGCTTCGGTGACTTTTTCCTTTGTCGCACCGCCGCCCACATCAAGAAAGTTCGCAGGCTCGGCCCCTTTGAGTTTGATAATATCCATCGTTGCCATTGCAAGACCGGCACCATTGACCATACAGCCAATTTCGCCATCTAACGCGATGTAGTTCAGGTCGTGCTTGGAGGCGGCCAGTTCTTTGGCATCCTCCTCGGTTTCGTCGCGCAACTCGGCAATATCAGGGTGCCGATAGGTTGCATTACTATCAAAGCTCATCTTGGCGTCGAGACATTTCAGGTCACCGCCATCGGTAACGATCAGCGGATTAATTTCAAGCATTTCCATGTCTTTTTCGATGAACATTTTATACAGCGTGGCCATCAAGGCGACGCACTGTTTAATTTGCTTGCCTTTGAGCCCCAGCATAAACGCAATTCGGCGACCGTGAAATCCTTGGTATCCGGTGGCGGGGTCAATAGAGAACGACAGGATCTTATCGGGGGTGTCTGCTGCGACCTGCTCGATGTCCATCCCGCCTTCGGTTGAGCAGACAAACGAGACGCGCGATGTCTGGCGGTCAACCAACAGCGCCAGATATAATTCGGTTTCAATCCCTGAGCCATCTTCAATATAAACGCGGTTTACCTGCTTGCCGTTGGGGCCTGTTTGATGCGTTACCAGCGTATGCCCAAGCATTTTTTTTGCTTCTTCGGCGGCCTCTGTCACAGAGCGCGCCATCCGAACACCGCCTTTTTCACCCGCCTTAGGCTCTTTAAAAGTGCCCTTTCCGCGTCCGCCCGCGTGAATCTGTGCTTTGACAACCCACAGGGGCCCATCTAATTCGCCAGCAGCTGTTTTGGCATCTTCTGATTTGAGAACGATACGCCCATCCGAAACAGGGGCGCCATAGCTTTGTAAAAGCTTCTTGGCTTGATATTCGTGGATGTTCATGGAAATTATCCTAACTCTGAATGGTTGTCAGTGTCTAAGCATAACAATGCGCAGTGATTAAACGACTTTTTATAAGATTTTCTAAAAATCGCCATTTTATATGATTTTGTGATCACGCAATTTTAAGCTGTGATCACAAAATAAAAATATGGGTTTGGCATTTTTGTCTTTGACGATGGCACTCAAGCAGGCTTAGATCCGTTAAAGTGGCAAATTTCTCGGTCTATTTTAACAATTTCCACGGAACCTCTCGTTTAAAACGGGCTCCCAATTTTTAGGATACGTGCGAGTGCCAAAAACATTCTTCGGGCAAACATGGCTGTAGAAACTATTGCAAATACAGCATCATGCTGAATGGGTTTCGACGGAAGGTTCTGTTAAAGCGTTTTAAGCGGTCGCTGAAAAAAACTGTTCCCTTTTGTGCATAGGGCATTATCGCAGACCCTTGAAGGACCCTAACCGCGTCAAGGGGACCAGGGTCCTGCAGGTATAGCCCTAAGTTTACACCGGCCCGGTCACCAAGTCGCCAATGCGGTAACAGCAGTTGCCCTTTTACAAGGGCCTCGAGATCAGCCAGAACTGTCAACCAAATTGGGCCTGTGTTGGGAGGCAAGTCAAGTCCAAGAGCCGAGGTTTGCCTAGCATTGGGAATCCATTCTAGATTATTGTCAGCCTCTTTTGCGACGCGGGACCAAAAAATCCGATTGTGGGCAACCATTTGCAACAAATGCCGCTGGGTTGAGCGGGTTAATTCGGGGTCAGGCGTCTGCTCAAGGGTCAACAGAAATACTGCAAGAATATCAATTATCGGAATAAATTTGTCTATCTGAAAGCGATCTACCTGCCTTAAAGATAATAATTTTTGTGACTGCACGGCAGCGGTCATGACTTCTGTAATTGGGCCCGTTGTTGAAAATGCGAGCAAAAAGTCGCTGAAGGCCGATAGAAAATGGGTGTAGGCGTGCAGCCATGCAGTATCTGCCAGATCAAATACAACCGTCACTGACCAGTCTTTCTTGGCGTTCCCGGCTTGATCTTTCAGTCGCGAGGTGGCGTTCCAACCCATAGACCGCTCAAGCAGCGGTAAAATCTCTTCCGAGTCGCTGCGCTGGCCATTTTGGTCGATATCAAACCAGATATCAGCAAGATCAATAGGCACCGAAACGGTATCTGAGGGATTGATAAACTTAAGATTGTGCCGCGCTTGGTCCATATCTGTCTGGACCTGCCTAAAGATATTGTCGATGATATCAGGTGAAAAATTGCTGGGGTCTGGATTGCGGGGAATTGGCAGGGCCAAAATAGGCAAGTCTGTATTCTCAAGGTCCAGTCCCATATCGTAGGCTTGCTGCATGCTTTTTTCAATACTGTGCAGAAAGATCAGGCCCGCGATTGCGAAATGTTCGTTTGCGGATGGTTTGGGAATGGCCTGCAAGTCGCGCAGGGCGTGGCTCAGACCTTTGTCGGCTATTAAGGTTGACAGGTTACCTTTTGCAAAGGCGCTAAAAGCCATCAAAAGGTAGAGTAATACTGCTAAAGTTAAACGCATTTTTGTACCTAATATCTAAATGTTTTTAATGTACTGCCAAAATCTTATTTGAATATAAAGGCTTCATTCGAATATGCCTTATCAAGAAAAGTTTCAAAATATTGTGTTCGAAAGCCGGGCCCCGGCTTTCGATAGATTTGAAATGGTTTAGGACAAGCTGCTGTCGATTGCCTTGCAAGCAGCGACCAAGCCTTTGACTGCGTCGACTGATTTGTCGAACATTGCCTGTTCGTCTTTGTTCATCTCGATCTCGATGATTTTCTCGATGCCACCTGCGCCAATCACCGTTGGCACGCCAACATACATACCGTTGAGGCCAAATTCACCGTCGCAATGCGCCGCACAGGGCAGAACGCGCTTTTGGTCTTTGAGGTAAGCTTCAGCCATTTCAATTGCAGATGTCGCTGGTGCATAAAATGCCGATCCAGTTTTCAGCAGGCCGACGATTTCCGCACCGCCGTCGCGGGTACGTTGCACAATAGCGTCCAGCTTTTCTTGTGTGGTCCAACCCATCGACACCAGATCGGGCAATGGAATGCCGCCCACTGTCGAATAGCGCGCAAGTGGCACCATCGTATCGCCATGGCCGCCCAGAACAAAGGCGGTGACATCTTTCATCGATACATTAAACTCGAGGCTTAGAAAATGGCGGAACCGTGCACTGTCGAGGATACCCGCCATGCCGCAGACTTTATCATGTGGCAGACCTGAGAATTCGCGCAGGGCCCAGACCATCGCGTCAAGTGGGTTGGTGATGCAGATGACAAAAGCGTTCGGCGCGTGATCGCGAATGCCTTCACCGACGGATTTCATAACTTTTAGGTTGATGCCCAGCAGGTCATCGCGGCTCATGCCCGGTTTGCGAGGTACGCCAGCGGTAACGATGCAGACGTCGGCGCCGGCAATATCGGCATAGCTTTGGGTGCCGGACATCTCTGCATCAAAGCCTTCAGACGGTCCCGATTCTGCGATATCGAGCGCTTTGCCTTCTGGGGTGCCTGGGGCGATATCAAACAAGACGACGTCGCCAAGTTCTTTGATCGCGGCGAGGTGGGCGAGTGTACCGCCAATTTGTCCTGCGCCGATCAGGGCTATTTTGGGTCTGGCCATGGAATATCTCTCCGGTTCAGTTAAGATGTGAGGTGGCGTACTGTGTTGAGCGCGCGCACGCAAGTATGCTGCGTCGCGGCAGTCATATGAAGACAGAGCGATCTTGGGGGCTAAACTGCAGGAAATATATGATATCATGAGATGGATCGCGCAATACGATGCAGCATTTTAGTCTGGAATTTTTTTTAATTGCGGCACCTGCAGTGGTTTTTGCAGGGATTTCCAAGGGTGGATTTGGCTCTGGTGTTGCGTTTGTCTCGGCTGCGATTCTGGCTTTGGTGATTGAACCTGGCGAAGCTCTGGCCATTATGCTGCCGTTGCTTATGTTGATCGACCTGGTCACGCTCAGGCCCTATTGGGGTGTATGGAGTTTCGCTGACGCAAAGGTGCTCATTTTGGGTGGCATTCCGGGAGTAGCCCTCGGGTCACTGCTGTTTCAGATTGTAGACGCTGACATTTTCCGATTGCTGATCGGCGCTGTAAGTCTGGTTTTTGTGCTATGGTCGATCCTGCCAACCCGTGTTTCAGCGGGTGATCATAAGCCCCATTGTCCCGACTGGATCGGGGTTTTGTTAGGATCTGTGGCGGGCTTTACCAGTTTTGTGGCACATGCCGGCGGGCCACCGGCGGCGATTTTCCTACTGTCGCGGCAGATCCGAAAAACGCAATATCAAGCGACCACCGTGTTGGTGTTCTGGGTACTAAATATCGTTAAGTTTTTCTGTTACTCTTGGCTTGGTATGATGTCGCTGGACTCTGGTCTTGCGGCGGTTTTACTGGCACCTTTTGCCGTGGTTGGTGCTTATTTGGGAGTATATGCGCACAGACTTATTCCTGAAAAATTATTTTTTAGATTGGCGTTTGTTTTGCTCTCGATTACAGGTATCAAGTTGATTTATGATGGGCTCTGCGGGCTCATCCAAGGCGGAACATAGCTAAAAATTGCTTTGTTTAGGTATCGTCGCCAGTGGGTGGTTGGGTCTTGATGAGACTTTCAAACGCCTGCCCACTGGCAACCAGACAGGTCAAGCCGGATGGCATTGTGACGGTGATCGTCCAAGAGCCGGTAGTGCTGGACGCAAAAACCTCAATAATCGCGTTATTAGCGCCTAAGCCCTGAGATTGTTGAACTTCACCATAACTCTTGGCAAGGCGAGTTAAAACAGCATCTCGGGGTGCACAATTCTGTGGTCTGCGAACGGTTTGTGCGTCCGCCTCAGAAATACCGTTCCAAAACAAGCTTACTCCGATAAGGAGTAGGGAGAGAATGAGTTTCATTGCTATGCCTTTCGCAATCAGATCTGCCGGTAAGGGCTGAATGCGCCGAACAAAGACGGTAACAAAGCCCGAAGAGGTAGGGTTTAAACTGCTGTGAGGTGTTTTCGAAATTTTTCAGGCGTTTGTGCAGCAGCGCTAGTGGCATCATATTGATACACAAGGTTGAAAGTTACGTTAACGCGACGCACTTTAGGGGATTTCCGCGAGGTTCGACCTATCAGAATAGGGACCAGCACGTTTGATTTTGATGCGTGATGGCCTGAGAGCGATGGGCGCACCCACATAATAACTGTGGCCTCTCAGATGATTATTTGGGTGAATATATGAAGTCAGTAGGCGATAGTTTACGCTGTTCTGTATAGCCGTGAGCTTCCAGAATTGAACGCGTTGCCTCGACATTCTCCTCTCCGTGCTGAACCGTTAGCTCCACCCAAATTGTGGGGCGATCTTTTGAAAGGATCCGCTCTGCGCCGGCAAGCACCGATGCCTCAAAGCCCTCCACATCCAGCTTCAAAAACCCAACGGGGCCGTATGAGGCGGTCAATTCATCCAATGTCACCATCTCAATTGGACCGTCAGTACTGGTTTTCAGCTTTGTTGCACCGTGATTTAAAGATTCAAAATGCGCGACCTCGCCACGGCCTGAAGTGCTGCCAAGCATGACGTTGAAGGCGTTTCCAGTGGTCAAACCGTTCAATTCGAGGTTCTGTTGCAAAGTACTGTAGACATGTGCTTGAGGTTCACAGGACAAAACTGTCTGTGCACCTAAGATGCGCCCAAAATAAACTGAGTGATTGCCAATATTGGCGCCGATATCACAAACGACCGTATCGGGCTTGATCAATCCCATTTTTGCGACCTGTGAGAGCAGAGCGGCTTCGAAAAAGTGATTTGTCTGGAGGATAACTCTTTGAATGAAATCACATTGCGCATCGGGCAGTGACATGCGGATGGTGTTACCATTGACGTTAAAACTTAAAATCCGTTGATCCGAAAGCGTATTCACCCGCTGCGCCAGAAGGCTCAGTTGTAGCAGCTGGATCACTTGGTCTAATTTTTTTTGCAATATCGGTATTCATAGAACCTTCTTTCAAAATAAACTTAAAAATAACTAAAGTGGGCATCAAATTTAGCGCATAGCGTGGATGGGAATGTGTTTGACCACAATCAAAAATTGCTGAAGAACATAATTTCTGCGCCGCAGCAAGAACACCCTTGAACTTTTCGCTAAATAATGTCCCTTATGGCGCAATAATCTTGCGAAAGGCGTCACATGTCCGAAGATACCCGCCCCTACCGTTCGGTTTTATACATACCCGGATCAAAGCAACGCGCGCTAGACAAGGCGCGATCACTGCCGGTGGATGCGATTATTCTAGACCTTGAGGATGCGGTCGCACCCGAGGCAAAGCCTGCAGCGCGCAAGACCCTAGCCACGGCGCTGGGCGAGGGTGGCTATGGCAATCGGGTTCAGATTGTGCGGATCAACGGGTTAGAGACCCCCTGGTGGCAAGACGACATCGCCGCGTTGGCCGATAGTGATCTAGATGCGATCTTGTTGCCTAAAGTGAACAGCCCCGAAGATATACAGCGCCTTGTTGATGCCTTGGCATCTCCTGTCTCGGTTTGGGCCATGTTGGAAACGCCCTTGGGTATTTTGAACGCGCAATCCATTGCGGCGCATCCGCGCACGGCTGGTTTTGTAGTGGGGACCAACGATCTGGCCAAAGAACTGAATTGCCGCTTTCGTGCCGATCGGTTGCCGTTGCTGACGGCATTGCAAACTGTACTTTTGGCTGCCCGGGCCGAGGGGGTGATTGCGATTGATGGGGTCTATAATCAATTCAAAGACGTCGCGGGTTTGCAGTTTGAGTGCGAGCAGGGCCGCGATCTTGGTTTTGACGGTAAGTCATTAATCCACCCCGACCAGATCGATTTGGCCAATCAGGTATTTGCGCCATCGGTTTCTGAAATCGCGCTTGCACAACGACAGATTGAGGCGTTTAAACAGGCCTTTGATGCCGGTCAAGGCGTTGCGGTGGTCGATGGTACGATCGTGGAAAACCTGCATGTGGAAACCGCACAGCGCCTTTTGGATCAGGCGCAGGTCATTGCGGAACAGGCCGCAATAGAGCAAGCTGGAACGTGATAGACACAGGCCTAAGACGATCGCGTGGGCGTTGTATAAGGAGAGGGCGATGAAATTGTATCGGTTCCTGTCAGAAGAAGATACCTCCGTTTTTTGTCACAAAGTCTCGCAGGCCCTCAATGATGGGTGGGAGCTATACGGCAGCCCGACCCAAACCTTTGATCTCCCCAGTAATACAATGCGCTGTGGGCAGGCGGTTATAAAAGAGGTTCCGGGAAGCTATCGTCGTGACCTAAAGCTGAGGGATCAGTAGTTGATAAAAACAAACCCCGGACGGTTTTTTGAGGACTACAGTATCGGCCAGGTGATCGTCCATGCGGTGCCGCGGACGGTGTCAGGAGGCGAGCGGGCCTTATACCATGCGCTGTATCCAGCACGGCACGCGCTTTATTCATCAGATGAATTTGCGCGCGCGTGTGGGTTGCCATCGGCACCTTTGGATGATCTTGCGGCGTTTCATCTGGTGTTTGGTAAAACAGTGCCCGATGTCTCTTTGAATGCCGTGGCCAATTTGGGCTATGCCGCTGGCCGCTGGCTGGGGCCGGTTTATGTTGGCGATACGTTGCGGTCTCAGTCTGAAGTCATCGGCTTGAAACAGAACTCTAATGGCAAAACAGGACTTGTCTATGTGCGCACTCAGGGCAAAAACCAGCACAATCAGATTGTTTTAGATTATGTGCGCTGGGTCATGGTACGCAAAAGAAACCACGATGCAGAGGCACCGCAGACCCTGATACCGCAGTTGGATGCGGTGTTATCGCCCTCGCAATTGCAGGTGCCGCAGGGTTTGGATTTCAGCCGCTATGATTTTGTCCAAGCCGGTGAACCGCATCGCTGGGGCGATTATCAAATTGGTGAAAAGATAGACCATATTGATGGTGTTACGATCGAAGACGGAGAACATATGATGGCGACGAGGCTTTGGCAAAACACCGCCAAAGTTCATTTTGACGCCACAGCGCGCCCAGATGGCAAACGTCTTATTTATGGCGGTCATGTGATGTCACTGGCACGGGCCCTGTCGTTCAACGGTCTGGCGAATGCGCAGATGATCGTGGGGCTCAATGCAGGCGCGCATGCTCACCCGTGTTTTGGGGGGGATACGGTGCGCGCATGGTCTGAGGTGCTGGACAAAGCCGAAATTGCAGCACCAGGAATAGGAGCTTTGCGATTGCGACTGGTGGCTACGAAAAGCCCTACGCCGTTTGAATTGCGCGGGCAGGACGGTAAATATCACGCTGATACCTTGCTCGATCTTGATTATTGGGCTTTAATCCCAACATGAATCCCAATTTTGCAGCAACCGAGGCAGCCTTTCAGCGTATTTTGCCATTTTGTCGAATTTATTGTGATCACAACTTGTTGTAAAAATCAAAAGCGACACTTTATTTTTCTGGGGGGTATTTTTCGATGAGTTCAACAGAAGGGTTATTTTTCTTTTTGTCCCGTCATTTTTATAATTTCTTATTATTTTTATAAGAAATAAGTTTTATGGCAAATAAGCGCGAGATAGTAAAAATTTGTGATCACGCCATTATTGAGTGTGATCACAATCTAAATTTATTTCAGATTTTTGACTTAAAAATACGATTATTTTTGGGATGACCGTGACTCGGGTGAAAATTCCGCTAGAAGACTACTGAGGAAATTCAAGGACTTTCGAATGGCTGAGACTAAAAAGCCCGCGCGACCACTATCGCCACACTTAACGATTTACCGCCCGCAGTTGACGTCTATTTCGTCGATACTGACGCGGATTACCGGCAACGCCTTGCTGGTGGGTGCTTTGCTTGTGGTCTGGTGGTTTGTTGCTGCGGCAACCTCTCCCGAGTATTTCGCCTTCGCAGACGCCGTTATCACCAGTTGGTTGGGAGATTTGATAATGTTTGGATCGCTCTGGGCGGTTTGGTATCATACCCTGGCCGGCGTCCGGCATTTGATCTGGGACAATGCGATTGGGTTGGAGTTGGCAACGGCTCATAAATTGGGTTGGGCTGTGGTCTATGGCTCGTTTGGCCTGACTGCGGTCAGCGCGCTCATCATCTTGGCTTTGTGAAAGGAAACTGATGCGTTATTTAACTGATCGCAAACGCGTTGACGGGCTGGGTTCTGCTAAAACCGGTACGGCACATTTTTGGGCGATGAAGACCAGTTCCGTCGCGCTTTTACTGTTGATCCCCCTGTTTGTGTTTATGTTTGGGGCCATGCTTGGCAAGCCCCATGATCAGGTCGTGGCATTTTTCAGCCGCCCGCTTCCCGCGATTGTGGTGGCATTGACCCTGATTGTCGGCTTTGAACATTTTAAGTCAGGTGTTCACGTGCTGATTGAAGACTATGTTCACGGGATGGCACAGAAAATCTGGATTATTGCAATGACCTGCCTATCTTATGCTGCAATGGCGGTCGGTCTGTTCGCTATCGCTAAAATCGCCCTTTAGGATCGGAGCAAAAACATGGCTGCTTACGAATATGAAACACACGAATATGACGTCGTTATCGTCGGTGCCGGTGGCGCCGGTCTGCGTGCGACGCTTGGTATGGCCGAACAAGGTTTGCGCACAGCTTGCGTGACCAAGGTTTTTCCAACCCGCTCACACACCGTGGCCGCACAGGGTGGTATTGCCGCTTCCTTGTCGAACATGGGCCCTGATAACTGGCAGTGGCATTTGTATGATACGGTCAAAGGCTCTGACTGGCTGGGTGATACCGATGCGATGGAATATCTTGCACGCGAGGCGCCCAAAGCGGTCTATGAATTAGAACATTATGGCGTGCCGTTTTCGCGCACTGAAGATGGGAAAATCTACCAAAGGCCCTTTGGTGGACACACCACAGAATTTGGTGAAGGTCCGCCGGTGCAGCGCACTTGTGCTGCTGCAGACCGGACCGGACACGCAATTTTGCACACGCTTTATGGGCAGTCCCTGAAAAACAATGCTGAATTTTATATCGAGTACTTTGCCATCGATCTGGTAATGTCGGATGATGGGGTTTGTCAGGGTGTCATGTGCTGGAAACTGGATGACGGCACGCTGCACCTGTTTGCGGCAAAAATGGTGGTTTTGGCAACTGGTGGCTGTGGTCGGGCTTATTTTTCTGCAACCTCAGCGCATACCTGCACCGGCGATGGTGGCGGTATGGCGGCGCGCGTCGGTTTGCCGTTACAAGATATGGAGTTTGTGCAATTTCACCCGACCGGTATCTACGGTGCTGGGTGTTTGATTACAGAAGGCGCGCGCGGTGAGGGCGGGTATCTGACAAATTCCGAAGGCGAGCGGTTCATGGAACGCTACGCCCCAACCTATAAAGATCTGGCCAGCCGCGACGTTGTCTCGCGCTGTATGACCATGGAAATTCGCGAAGGGCGCGGAATTGGCGCTGAGGGGGATCATATCCATTTGAACCTCAGTCATTTGCCGCCTGAGGCCTTGGCCGAACGACTGCCGGGCATTTCTGAATCAGCCCGGGTGTTTGCTGGCGTTGATGTGACCAAAGAACCGATCCCAGTTTTGCCAACGGTACATTATAATATGGGCGGTATTCCAACCAATTATTGGGGCGAAGTTCTGGCCCCAACCAAAGATAATCCGGACGGAATTTCCCCCGGCCTGATGGCGGTGGGTGAGGCGGGATGCGCCTCAGTGCACGGTGCAAACCGGTTGGGATCGAACTCGCTGATTGATTTGGTGGTCTTTGGCCGCGCTGCAGCCATTCGCGCCGCGGAGGTGGTGGATCCAAAAACCGCCGTTCCGACACCAAGTCAACGGGCCATCCAAGGTGTACTGTCGCGCTTTGACGGTATTCGATATGCCAAAGGCCATGTGCCAACAGCTGATCTGCGGCTTGAAATGCAAAAGACCATGCAGGCAGATGCTGCGGTTTTCCGCACCGATGCGACGCTTGAAGAAGGACGGGAGAAAATGGTTTCGGTCGCCGACAAACTGTCCGATTTGCAAGTGACGGATCGATCGCTGGTATGGAACTCGGATTTGATGGAAACGCTGGAGCTGGAAAACCTGATGCCGAACGCGGTGGCCACAATCACCGCTGCGGCTGCGCGCAAAGAAAGTCGAGGCGCGCATGCGCATGAGGATTATCCCGACCGCGACGATGTGAACTGGCGAAAGCATTCTTTGGTATGGTTCAAGGGCCAAGCCGCAAGCTTGGGCTACCGTGGCGTACATTTGAATCCGCTGACCAGTCATAATGAAGGTGGGATTGATCTGAAGAAAATCGCCCCGAAGGCCCGGGTTTATTAAGGACAGACGACGATGGTACAACTGACACTGCCCAAAAACAGCCGCATGACCACTGGCAAAACCTGGCCCAAGCCCGAGGGGGCGACCAATCTGCGTAAATTCAGCATTTATCGTTGGAACCCGGATGATGGAAAAAACCCGCGTTTGGATACGTACTTCGTTGATATGGACACTTGCGGCCCAATGATTCTCGACGGGTTGATCAAGATTAAAAATGAAATCGACCCTACGCTGACATTCCGCCGATCGTGTCGGGAAGGCATCTGTGGATCCTGTGCGATGAACATTGATGGTATTAATACCTTGGCCTGTTTGCACGGTATGGCCGAGGTGAAGGGCGATGTTAAAATTTATCCCTTGCCGCATATGGAGGTGATTAAGGATTTGATTCCGGATCTGACGCATTTTTATGCGCAGCACGCCTCGATCATGCCTTGGCTGGAGACCAAGACCAATCGGCCGGCCAAAGAATGGCGTCAATCGATTGATGACCGCAAGAAATTGGATGGGTTGTATGAATGTGTGATGTGCGCATCATGCTCTACCAGCTGCCCGTCTTATTGGTGGAATGGTGACCGCTATCTCGGGCCGGCAGCATTGCTGCACGCCTACCGCTGGATTATCGACAGCCGCGATGAATCTACTGGTCAGCGGTTGGACCAGCTGGAAGACCCGTTTAAGCTGTATCGCTGTCACACTATTATGAACTGCACTCAGACTTGTCCCAAGGGGCTTAATCCTGCAAAAGCCATTGCCGAAATTAAGAAAATGATGGTGGAACGCACTGTCTGAGGACGGAGATAACCCGGCCTCTGTACCTTTGGATGCAGAGCAAAGGCGCTCTGTTGCGCCGGTCATCTGCTATCCCACACAGGGCTTGCCACAGCCTGATATGGTACTGTACCGGCGGGTCGCGTCGGGCGCCACCAGAATTTCGCAAACCGTGGTGTCGCCGCGAGATGCGGCTTGTTTTCGGGTTGCTGCTGGTCAGATTTTCCGCATTTCCTCGCTTGAAGGATCGCAAGTTGGCGACCTTAATCTGTGGCAGGCCGATAACTTATTTGAACGGTTTTACTCTGGCAAAACCCGCGCCCTTCACGGGACCCATATCACCACCGGCCAGCGCATGTGGAGCAGTTTTCCTTATTTGCGCCCGATGGCGACAATCATTCATGACAGCCTGAACTGGTACGGGATCGATCGCTTTGGTGGCTCAGTGCATGATGTGATTGGCACGCGGTGCGACCCCTACACCAATGCGCTATTGTCGGGGGGGCAGTACCACCAGTGTTGCCATTCCAATCTCACGAGGGCCTTGGCGGCTGAAACGGGCATGTCGCTGTCGCAGGCCGAACCACATGTGCATGATGTTCTCAACGTGTTCATGTGCACTGGCTTTACCCGCGATACCGGCCAGTATTTCATGAAGGCCAGCCCTGTCCGGCCCGGCGATTATCTTGAATTTTTTGCTGAAGTCGATCTGTTGGGGGCGCTTAGCGCCTGTCCGGGGGGGGATTGTTCGGCAAAGCACTCTAGCGATGCTGCCAAGTGTCATCCGTTGCTGATCGAGGTGTTCGCCCCAATTGAAGGCCGGCTGACCGGCTGGGCGCCGCCTGAGCTGAATTCTTATGATCAAAGTCACTCTGGCGGAAACTCGTGAATTTGGGGCCTGCGTTTCAGATAACAACGAGCCGCATCCGAGGTCTTGTGTCCCTTGGATGCTTGCCAGTGGCCTAGTCATTTCATGTGGTGAAGGCTGTCATCCGTCTGGAAAGGCTGCCGCCAAGGCGATTTCGATCATATCGCCAAAACTCTGCTCGCGTTGATCTGCAGGTAAAGCATCGCCAGTGATCAAATGATCGCTGACGGTAAGAACTGCAAGCGCACGCACGCTGTGGCGCGCTGCCAAGTTGTAGAGTTCAGCGGCCTCCATTTCGACGGCAAGGATGCCATGGCGAGTCATTTGTTCGTTCAAATCTGGCCGTTCGTCATAGAACACATCTGATGAATAGATCCCACCGACATGAAGCGGACTTGTGGTTTTTTCTGCCGCAGCCACCGCTGCGCGTAGCAGCGACCAGTCGGCGCAAGGTGCAAAGTTCAACTCTTTAAAAATGCCTCTGGACGGTGTGGACAAGGTGCTAGCTGTCATCGCAATGATAATGTCACGCACGGCAATATTTTTTTGCATTGCGCCGCAAGAGCCGACCCGGATCAATGTCTTAGCGTCATAATCACGGATCAATTCGTTGACATAGATCGATAGCGACGGCATCCCCATGCCTGACCCTTGAATTGTCACCGGGTGCGTGTTCCATAACCCGGTAAATCCTAGCATACCGCGCACATTATTAATCTGGCGAACTTCCGAAAGAAACGTCTCGGCTGCCCATTTGGCGCGGTAAGGGTCACCCGGCAGCAGGACGGTTTCGGCGATATCTCCGGGGTTGGCACCGATATGAATTGTCATGATAAAAGTCCTATCTGTCTAACGGGTATACTTTATAAACGGGGTTAGGGTTGCCACACGATCATAGAGCTGTCGAGCGGTTTGATTGAAGTCTTGGGTCAGCCAATAGACCGCTGGTGTGCCATTGGCATCGGCAGCCTTATAAACCGCCTCGATCAGTGCGCGGCCCACGCCTTGTCCACGAGATTCAGGGACGGCATAGAGATCTTGCAGATAGCATATATCCTCACGCTTCCAGTTGTGTGGGTGATAGATATAATGCACCAGACCCACCGCACGGTTTTCTATCAAAGCCAGAAACGCGCTCTGGTTGGCGCGCTGTGGGGACAACAGCCGCTCAAAGGTGATATCATAGATATCTTCTGTCACGGCGCTATCGTAAAACTTTAGATAATCGTGCCACAGATACTGCCAATCGGGTCTGTCGCTCGCCTGTAAAGGCCGGATTGTGATTGCCATTTCTTCCCCGTCCTCAAAACGCCCTTCAGGTCTATGGATAAGACATACCCTGCCATGAGCGTCTGTGATAGGGGTAGCTGGGTTTGGGGCTGGCTTTCTGCCTAGGTAAAGGCCTCTGCACAATTGGTGTTTCCCTCACGCCGCCAAATTTTGTATCTTTTAGAAGATCACATTGGGCGCTTTATGAATATTTTCAGCTACGAGAGCGCGCGTCGAATTTGGGGATCAAAATGTCTTGCGCACAGTTGATGCGGTTCTGGATTGGTCTGCGATTTCAGTGTTGCTCAAGAACGGTTTGAAACGGTCAGGTTTCGGGCCCTAGGGTTACAAGGAGATTACCTTGTTCAAGTGCCTTTTGATTGGGCAGTGGCATAATCTTTCTGATCCTAAGTTGAAGGAATGCCTGCGAGTGCGGTTCGATTTCATGCTATTTGCAGGGCTTGATTTATATGGCAGCGGGTCTGACGAGACCACGCATTGTCGATTTCGCAAGGCGTTGGTTAAGGCGGGCGCCTAAGATGCGCTGCTTGCCGCGGTCTGCCGTCAGATAGAACATCATGGGCTGAAAGTGAAAGAGGCAGCTGCGGCCATTATTGATGCAACCTTGATCGAAAGCGCAGACCATCCGCGCACTCATGAACAGGTGCCCGCTGAAGATCGGGCTGAAGATGAGACCCCAGATGAGCCTGTTTGTGTTGTCTTTTGCGCTGAGCACGACGCCCGGTGGATCAAGACGGGCCGTAAGAGTATGTTGGGTTACAAGGGTTTTGCTAGGTGCGATGAAGAAGGGTTTGTGGATAAAATTCATGCTACGCGTGCGAATGTTGGTGAGAGCCCACAGGTTTGGAACCATGATAAAAGAACCAAAGCACAGCGTGTTCTCGCGGACAAAGCTTATGCCAGCACAGCAAATCTTGCGGCTCTGAAAGGTAAGGATCGTGATGGCATTTTGCACAAAGCGGTGCGCGCACGCCCACTGCGTCAATCACAAAAACGCTTTAACCAACTGATTTCAAAACACCGTTTCCGTAGTGAACAATGCTTTGGCACACTGCAGCGGCTGTTTGGATTGTATCGAGCGCGATACTTCGGGGTCGCCAAAATCCACGCGCAGATGGTCGTGGCCGCCATTTCGCGAAACCTACTCAAGGCCGCAAACAAAAACACTTTCAACAGATAAACCCCAGCAATCGCAGAGCGCAGACCAAAAACACAAATCCGCCCGCTGAAATCGCAGCAGACTGGAAAATACGTCTGTTCAAATCGTGAAACCCAAAAACGCCATTACGCAGACGTCTTGGGTAGATTTTTTATTCAGCTGCAACAGATTTGGGTTCTGCGAGAGCCACGATATCCAACATGATGGTATTGAGTTCGAAATCTTTCGGTGTATAGACCCGCGCTACCCCCATAGATTTAAGGCGCACGGCATCGTCATCTGGAATAATCCCACCAACGATGACCGGGATAGAGCCAAGCCCCTCGGCCTCCAAACGTGCCATAAGATCTGTTAGCAATGGGATATGTGACCCCGATAAAATCGACAGGCCGATCACATGGCAGGCCTCAGTCTGTGCCGCTGCTATGATTTCTTCTGGGGTTAGGCGAATGCCTTCATAGGCGATGTCCATGCCGCAATCACGCGCTCGATAAGCGATTTGTTCCGCGCCGTTGGAGTGTCCATCAAGCCCGGGCTTGCCCATTAAAAATTTGAGCCGGCGCCCCAGTTTATCGCTGACAGCATCCACGGCGTTGCGGATATCTTCTAACCCTTTGGTTTTGTTTGAGGTCGATCGCGATACGCCGGTGGGGCCGCGATATTCGCCAAACACTGCGCGCATTTGCGCGGCCCATTCGCCGGTGGTTGCCCCGGCTTTGGCCGCAGTTATAGATGGTGGCATGATATTTTGGCCTTTGGCGGCGGCTTGGCGCAGGATGGCCAGCGCTGTGGTGACGGCGTCTTCGTCACGGTCTTGCCGCCATTTATTGAGACCGTTGATTTGCTCCTGCTCAACGGCTGGATCAACCACTAAAAAACCGCCGTCCTCTGTCATAAGCGGGGATGGTTCTCCGTCCGTCCATCTATTGACTCCGACCACTGTGGTTGAGTTGCTTTCAATCCTGTTCAGGCGGTCTGCATTGGACTCAACCAGCCGTGATTTCATATACTCTATTGCTGAAACCGCCCCGCCCATCGCGTCGAGGTTGGCCAGTTCATGGCGGGCGCTATCTTTCAATTCCGCGACCTTGCGATCAACAGCCGGATTGCCGTCAAACAGGTCATCATATTCCAGCAGGTCTGTTTCATAGGCCATGATTTGTTGCATGCGCATCGACCATTGCTGATCCCATGGTCGCGGCAGTCCCAAAGCTTCGTTCCAAGCTGGCAGTTGCACGGCACGGGCACGGGCGTTCTTAGACAGGGTTACGGCCAGCATCTCGATTAAAATCCGATAGACATTGTTTTCGGGTTGTTGCTCGGTCAACCCCAGAGAATTGACCTGCACCCCATAGCGAAAACGTCGATATTTGGGGTCTTTTATGCCATAGCGGGTTTCGCAAATTTCATTCCAAAGATCGACAAAAGCGCGCATTTTGCACATTTCGGTGACAAACCGGATACCGGCGTTGACGAAAAACGATATTCGTCCGACCAGACGAGGAAAATCTCCTGTTGGGACCTGATTTTGCAACTGGTCCAACACGGCCGTGGCGGTGGCCAGCGCAAACGCCAACTCTTGCTCGGGGGTCGCACCGGCCTCTTGCAGATGATAAGAACAGACGTTCATCGGATTCCATTTCGGCATATTTTCATAGCAATAGGCTGCCACATCAGCAATCAGTTTCAACGACGGTTTGGGCGGACAAATATAGGTGCCGCGCGACAGATATTCTTTAATGATATCGTTTTGCACTGTGCCCTGAAGCGTCGCGGTATCGGCGCCTTGTTCCTCAGCTACGGCAATGTAGAGCGCGAGCAGCCAGGGCGCAGTGGCATTGATTGTCATTGAGGTATTCATCTGGTCCAGTGGGATCTGGTCAAACAGGTTGCGCATATCGCCTAGATGGCTGATCGGCACACCGACCTTGCCAACCTCGCCTCGGGCCAGAATATGATCGCTGTCATATCCAGTCTGGGTGGGCAGGTCGAAGGCCACTGACAGGCCAGTCTGACCTTTGATTAGATTAGCACGGTACAGGGCGTTTGAGGCCTGAGCGGTTGAATGACCAGCATAGGTGCGGATCAACCAAGGGCGGTCTTTTAACGGTTGGGACATGCGAAGCCTCTGGAATAAATTAAGCAATTTTATTACCTGTGATGCTACTTAATTGAAACTTTACACCAATGTCAATTCGCTGCGCCGCGACGCAGCATATTGCCATAGATTTTCTGCACTTGCAAAGTTATAAAATTACAAATATAGGTATAATATAGTTGTTTAATTGCGTAACGATATGTATATTTTGCTTTAATGCGTGATCCTGCAGCGCAGATGAAGTCTTTGGAGATTATTATGGCCTTGGATACCCACACCGAAATTGCAGCCTATTCTGCGCCCGAAAAAGATCTCTATGAAGTCAGCGAGATGCCACCTTTGGGCTATGTGCCGAAATTCATGTATGCTTGGGCGATCCGCCGAGAACGCCACGGCGAACCCGATAAATCGTTTCAGGTCGAAGTTGTGGATACCCCGACGTTGGACAGTCAGGATGTTCTGGTTCTGGTGATGGCGGCGGGCGTCAATTACAATGGTGTGTGGGCGGGGTTGGGGGTGCCAATCAGCCCGTTTGACGTGCATAAAGCCGCCTATCACATCGCTGGATCGGATGCTTCGGGCCTTGTTTGGGCAGTTGGGGATAAAGTGACTCGTTGGAAGGTGGGCGACGAGGTTGTGGTCCATTGTAATCAAGATGATGGGGACGATGAGGAATGCAATGGTGGAGATCCGATGTTTTCGCCCAGCCAGCGGATCTGGGGCTATGAGACCCCGGATGGGTCGTTTGCCCAGTTCACCCGGGTGCAGGCGCAGCAGTTGATGCCACGGCCAAGGCACCTTACATGGGAAGAAAGCGCTTGTTATACGCTGACCTTGGCTACAGCCTACCGGATGCTATTTGGTCATCATCCTCATGAACTTAAGCCGGGCCAGAATGTCTTGGTCTGGGGGGCTTCGGGGGGATTGGGGAGCTTTGCAATCCAATTGATCAATGCCGCTGGCGGCAATGCGATCGGGGTTATTTCGGATGAAGGCAAGCGCGAATTTGTCATGGGGCTTGGTGCAAAGGGTGTTCTAAATCGCAAAGATTTCAATTGTTGGGGGCAACTGCCGACGGTCAATACCGACGATTACAAATCTTGGTTTGCCGAGGTGCGGAAGTTTGGCAAGGCAATCTGGGACATCACCGGTAAGGGTAATAATGTTGATATGGTGTTTGAACATCCTGGGGAGGCGACCTTTCCGGTGTCGACCTTCGTGTGTAAAAAAGGTGGGATGGTCGTGATCTGTGCCGGCACATCGGGCTTTAATCTGACAATGGATGCGCGCTATGTCTGGATGCACCAAAAACGTATTCAAGGCAGCCATTTTGCCCATCTCAAACAGGCATCAGCGGCCAACAAGCTGATGGTGGAACGCCGCCTTGATCCCTGCATGTCGGAGGTTTTTGGCTGGTCGGATATTCCCTCGGCGCATGTGATGATGCTTCGTAACGAACACAAACCGGGTAATATGGCGGTGCTTGTACAGGCCCCGCGCACCGGACTTCGAACCTTTGAAGATGCGCTTATAAAGGACGCATAGTTGCAAAGGCTATCAGACGCTTTAGGTTGAATCGGACCCGCATTTTTTTCTTAAGCGGATAGTCACTATTTGATTGCTATTTACAGGCTGTGGAACTGAACCGCAGAGGTGGCCCTTTTGGGGGGCGTTCTGCCCAACTGAGTGATGAGCGTATGCATGAAAAATGATTGGGTCATTTCGGTACTTTTAGATCTGAAAGAATTTGCCAGGCACAATGGGTTGCCGCGTCTTGCAGACGAACTTGATACTGCCCGGCTGGTTGGTTTGATGGAAATGGAGCAGGCCTATGATGCAGGGTGCATCGCCCTTAATGAGAGTTTAGAAAATCAGTAACGCGGGCTGAGTGAGTGTTCACGTTGCGATGATCTGAAATCCAAGTCATGATATCTGACACCGTACTATGTGGTGTTCATCAGGCTGATCTCAAAGGCTGTTACTAAAACGTGGTATTGGCAAAAGCCGATTTAAAATTCTTTCTCAAAGATAAAGGCAAGCTTAAGATGTGGCGCATGTGACGAGGAAAAGTTTGATTTGTGCTGTAACAAAACGTCCGGAACTGTCGCCTCACGATACACGATAAAGCGTCCCGATTGCCTTGGTTCCGCTGGTGTATGGGGGGCAGGCGGGATACAAGTGCCGCCATGACACTCTCGGCCTTCCAGTTTTCAGATGACCAAGCAGAGGCCTTTGATCGGGTCAGTACTCTTTTGCGCCATGTCGGGGTCAACCTAGAAGATGGGCTGACAACGCCGATGTCTGGATCGCTATCGCAGGTGATGGCGTTGATTGGCAAGGCGGGTTCAGGCAAAACACTTTTGCTGGCTGAGTTGTGTAAATCTTTACAAGCCGCAGGCGTCGAGGTGGTTTCAGGGGATTACGAAGGCCGTCGTCGCAAAGATCGGCGGACACTGGCGATCTTGGCCCCGACCAATAAAGCCGCCAGTGTATTGCGCCAGCGTGGCGTGCCAGCGACCACTATTCACCGTATTTTGTACACGCCAGTTTATGATCCGGAATACGAACGTATAGCGGATTGGCTTGCGGGCACCGGCGAGCGTCCTGAGGTCAAAGATATGCCAGAAGAGGCCTTGGACAGAGCCAAGAGGTTCTATGATCAAAATGCCTCTATTCCCGGCGCGTTGGCAGCGGCAGGTTTGCGAGGTTCAGACTTTATTACCGGATGGAAGCGCCGCGAAGATCCTCTCGATATCGGGCTGGTTGACGAATCCTCGATGCTGGATGATCGCCAGTTTGAAGACCTGAAAGAAATTTTCCCCACGTTGTTGCTCTTTGGTGATCCCGCACAATTGGCACCTGTCAATCAGTCCGGGGCCATGGTTTTTGATGCATTGAAAGGTGAACAAACGGTCGAGCTAAGCCGGGTGCACCGGCAGGACGCTGACAACCCGATCCTTGATCTGGCCCATGCATTGGCGGATGACAGCCTCGATTTTGACGAATTTGAAACCATGGTGCAAGATGCAGCCCGAAGGGATGACCGTGTAGTTTTTGGGCAACGGGTTGAGGTTGACCTGATGGCGCGCAGCCCGGTGCTGGTGTGGCGTAACGCCACCCGAATTCGTCTGATCAACGCATTTCGCCGAGTTTATGAGGCGCCCGATACTGCGCTTTTGCCGGGGGAGCCACTGATTTGTGATGGCATAGAACTGCCGCTGAAACATCGTAAAAAGCGCATTGATCTTGAGGCGCGAGGTTTGATTAAAGGCGCGCAGGTAGTTTATCTGGGAACAGGCAGCCGACCGGGGTTTTCACGATTGCATGTGGTTGGTGCTGAAGATCCACAAGTGTCGGCCGCGTCGATCGTGAAAATTGAAAAACCTGACGAAGAAGAGCCGTTTATTCCCTTTGCGGCAAATATGGGGGCGGCGTTTCTGCACGGTGCGGCGGTGACTGTTCACAAAGCTCAAGGCAGCCAGTGGGATACGGTGCAGGTCTTTGCACCCGATCTGTTTGCTGCGGCCAGAATGGGCAGGGTCGAGGCCGGGCAACCCCTGTGGAAGCGGCTGGCCTATGTGGCCATAACGCGGGCGCAAAATCGGTTGATCTGGGTTGTGCGCAATCGTCTGTCTCTGCCAACCCAGCCTTTGCGAGTGGATGATTTAAAAGTCGCTCCAGCGCCCTTGTCGTTGGTTGCTGAAGACGCAGAAGAGCCATAGTGGTTAACCCTTGCTTCAAATTGCTATCTTGCATTGTTGGTCTTGCTCTTCTCATAGTGAGAACAGCAAAAACGGGAGGATATAATCATGCAGGGCATGATGATGCATACGCCACTATCGATCATCGAGGTTTTAAAGTTCGCTGCCGAGGTGCATCCCTCTGCAGGTTTGGTTTCTGTACGAACCGAAGGAGATATCCACCGTACCAGTTATCCTGAAACTTTTGGTCGCGCAGCACAATTGGCGCATGCTCTGGCCGCCTTGGGGATAAATAACGGCGATCGCGTTGCAACTTTAGCATGGAACGGATACCGGCATTTTGAGCTGTATTTCGGGATCGCGGGCATTGGGGCGGTCTGCCATACGATCAATCCGCGTCTCAGTGCAGAGCAATTGATCTACATCACCCATCACGCGGCAGACCGCCTGTTATTTTTGGATTTGACATTTGTTCCGATCATTGAGGCTCTGGCCGATAAGCTGCCTCAGGATATGCGCTATGTCGTTATGACAGATCGTACCCATATGCCAAATACGACGCTTGATTTACTGTGTTACGAGGATCTGCTTGAGCCGCATCCAACTCAGTATGACTGGCCCGAATTGCCCGAAGAGACGGCGTGTATTCTTTGCTATACTTCTGGCACAACAGGCAATCCCAAAGGCGCGCTCTATTCGCACCGTTCAACCGTTTTGCATGCGCTTTCAGTAACCCTGTCGATTGATATGAGCCTTAAGGAAGGCGCGCGCATCTTGCCCGTGGTGCCGCTGTTTCATGTCAATGCTTGGGGCCTGCCGTTCGCGGCTCCGTTGAAAGGGGCTTCGCTGGTTTTTCCGGGGGCAGCGCTTGATGGGGCGTCGCTGTTTTCGCTGATGGAAAACGAGCAGGTTTCCTCTGCTTGGGGTGTGCCGACCGTCTGGTTGGGGTTGCAAGCCGAAATCGCAAAGCAGGGGCGTAAACCCTCTGCTTTGAACGGTATGATTGTCGGTGGATCTTCTGCGCCAAAATCGATGATTGAAAATTTTGAAAAGTTGGGGGTAACGGTGTGTCATGCCTGGGGCATGACAGAGATGAGCCCGGTCGGGACGCACGGTATTTTGTCAAGTGAGATGAAACAATTACCGTTTGATGAACAAATAGACATCAAAGTAAAACATGGTCGCCGGGTTTTCGGTGTCGACATGAAAATCGTGAATGAAGCCGGAGACCGATTGCCTCAAGATGGCGAGGCAGTGGGTGAACTTTATGTCAGTGGTAACACCATCATTCAGGGGTATTTTAACAACGAGACAGCGACGGTTGACGCCTTTGATCGCGATGGATGGTTTGGCACTGGTGATATAGCCTCAATCGATACCGACGGGTTCTTGACTATTCAAGATCGCGCCAAGGATTTGATCAAGTCGGGCGGTGAATGGATCAGTTCGATTGATCTTGAAAATGTCATCATGGGGCACGCCGAAGTCGCAAACTGTGCTGTCATATCAGTCCCGCATCCAACTTGGGACGAACGGCCGTTGTTGGTTGTTGTACCCGCTGGAGATATACGACCCGACAAGGCTGAGTTCGACCAGCTTTTGTTAGAACATGTTGCAAAATGGCAATTGCCCGACGCAGTTGAGTTTATTGATGCTCTGCCGATGACGGCCACGGGAAAGGTTTCTAAGATGACGTTGCGAAAACAGTTTTCGGGCTATGTATTGCCCAATATGGTATAGCACAGGAAAATTATCCACTGGATTATAGACGTGGGTGCTAAAGCCCAAAGGGAGAAGAAGATAACATGGATTTAGGCGTAACCGATAGGGTCGCCCCGCTGATTGAACAAGTGCGGGAGATGATTGATGAACAAATTGCGCCATTGGACGCGGAATTTCACGCTGAGGTTGGCAAACACTCCTCTGGTGACCGATTTAAACATACAGCGCGACAGTTAGAAATTCTCAACGGCTTGAAAGCTGAGGCCAAAAAGCGAGGTTTGTGGAATTTTTGGCTGACCGACAGCACACGGGGCTATGGGTTAACCACGGTAGAATACGCCTATCTGGCCGAAGAAATGGGTAAGGTGGCGATTGCAGCTGAAGTATTCAACTGCAATGCCCCCGATACCGGTAATATGGAGGTGCTGGAGCGCTATGGTACTCAGGCGCATAAAGACCGCTGGCTTGTAGATCTGCTGAACGGTGAAATTCGCTCGGCCTATGTTATGACCGAGCCGGGGCTTGCGTCATCGGATGCGGCCCAACTGGCGTTTGAGGCCAAGCGTGATGGAAATGATTTTGTATTGAATGGTGAAAAATGGTGGATTTCCGGAGCCGGGGATCCGCGCTGTGGGCTGTATATTCTGATGGCAAACACCCACCCTGAAGCCGCCAAACATAGCCGCCATACGATGTTTGTTCTCGATCCGAAAACACCGGGCATCGAAATTCTGCGGCCGATGCAGGTTTTTGGCAATGATGATGCGCCGCATGGGCATATGCATTTGCGTTTTACCGATGTCAGGATTTCAGCGGACGCGATTGTTCTGGGCGAAGGACGCGGCTTCGAAGTAGCACAAGGGCGTCTTGGACCTGGGCGTATCCATCACTGCATGCGGGCGATTGGTCAGGCTGAAAAGGCCCTTGAAATGATGTGTCGTCGTGGATTGTCTCGCGAGGCCTTTGGCAAGCGCCTGACTGAGCTTGGGGGCAATTACGATATCATAGCAAACGCCCGAATGGAGATTGAAATGGCCCGGCTGCTGTGCCTGAAGGCGGCACATATGATGGATACTGTCGGTGTCAGAGAGGCGCAGCCGTGGATTTCGCAGATTAAAGTGGTGGCGCCGCTTATGGCTGGAAAAGTGGTTGATGAGGCGATGCAGATGCATGGTGCTGGTGGTATCAGTCAGGATTTTGATCTGGCCCATATGTGGACCCATATTCGTACGCTGCGCTTTGCAGATGGCCCTGATGCGGTGCATCGGCGACAAGTTGCCCGGGCAGAGTTGAAAAAATATACCAACGCTCAGACCTGATTTGGTTGCGTGTGGGTTGCGTCAGACGGCGCGGCCTATCGCGGTCATTTTGACCTCAGCGAAGCTGTTCAAGCGCGGCGCGCATGTCGGGTGACACTGGCGTTGGGCGCCCGGACTTCGCGCCCACCTGAACTTGCGCAAAGAAACCCTCGGCAAAGGCAGTGTCGGTATCGTTGCGAAATAACCCCAGATCATACCGCCAAGAGCTATTGCCCAGATGCCCCAGACGCAGCCCCACATGGATCAGATCGGGATAGCCGGCCTCATCAAAATAACGACACCCGCTTTCCACCACCATGAACTTGGTAACTTCGCCGGTGACGTTAAAAACACCCTGCGCCATTTGCCAGTTGCTGACCGCAGTGTCGAACAACGAATAATGCACGACGTTGTTCATATGGCCATACTGATCATTGTCCATCCACCGGGTTGCCAGACTTGAAAGGAAACTGAAATCGGCGCGGTTTGCTGGGGCTGGGCGGGGCATAATGGGCTTTCTTGTTAGCTGCGGCGTAGGGCGCTGAACAGGCCAGACGCCCCCCATCCCGCAAAAATTGCGATCGCCAGAGACAGCAGCCCATAGATAAGCGGCTGTTCACGAGACAGACTGAACAAGAACCGCTCAAGTCCTACTTTGCGCACGTCGATTTCCGTGTTTAAGGTTGAGATCACCGCGCCGTTGCGGGTCAGCAGGATCCGCGTGTCGTAGCTGCCTTCTGTTAGGTTTGCCGGCATCTCGATTGAAGTGCGAAACAGGGTTTGTTCGTCGATAGTAACCTTGTTTTCCAAAAGTTGATAGAGATTTTCGTCGGTTCTGATCCGAATGACCGCTTGAGTGAACCGCTCCTGTTCTGCATCTGCATGTGTGGTTTGACGGGCTTGAATGGCCTGGGCTACAGAAACTTGATATGCGACGTCTTGGCTTTTGGTAATTACCTCATCCCAAGGCGCTGAGGTGGCCACGGCATAGAAACTTGGGGCGGCTTCTATTTTGGTACTTTCGGTGTTGATCCAGATGCCAAAGCGTTTGTCTTTGCGGCGGACCACGATCGGTTTATATGGGCCAGCAATTGTCACAATGACGTGCAACGGGGTTTTGGGGATCACGGTTTCGCGCTTAACAGCGCCGAACACCAAAATCTCTGATCCGTCGAATGTTGCTGTTATCGCAACGCGGTCTTTACTGAGCCCAAGTACCACATCTTCGGCCTGTACCGGCAGCGCAAGGCAGAAAACCGCAAGGAGCCAACCCAACCGCGTCAATGTCCGGCTCCACTGGCGATAGAGTATAATTCGGCGGGTTCCATCAGCAGGTCTAGGCCTAGTTTTCCACAGACCATCAACACCAACAGTGCCAAAAGAATACGCAGTTGCTCGGCCTTCAAGCGGGCGCCGACTTGGGCTCCGATCTGGGCGCCGATGACACCGCCAACCAACAGTAAAACTGCCAGAACCATATCAACAGTATAATTGGTTGTTGCATGGAGCAATGTGGTGAAGGCCGTGACGAAAATAATCTGAAACAGTGAAGTGCCGACCACAACCTTGGTTGGCATGCCAAGGATATAAATCATAGCTGGGACCATAACAAAGCCGCCACCAACACCCATAATTGCCGCCAGTACGCCAACAGCTACGCCGATTATGAGGGGGGGAATGGCAGAAATATATAGCCCTGAAGTCCGAAAACGCATTTTAAACGGCAGTGTGTGGACCCAATTGCGCTGCTTGCGTTTGAACGACACCTTGACGTTGCTACGCGAACGTTGGATCGCGCGCAGGCTTTCAACAAACATCAGGCTGCCGATAATGCCAAGGAATACGACATAGCAAAGGCGCACCAACAAATCGACTTGCCCCATGCTTTTGAGATAGTTGAAAACCACCACCCCAATGGCGGCGCCAAACAGCCCTCCAATAAGCAAAACGGTGCCCATTTTGAAATCTACTGAACGCCGTCGAAAATGTGCGAGAACACCTGAAAACGATGAGGCAACGATTTGATTGGCCTCGGTTGCCACTGCTATTGCAGGGGGGATGCCGATGAAAAACAACAGTGGTGTCATTAAAAAGCCCCCACCGACGCCAAACATTCCCGACAACACGCCCACCATTCCGCCCAATCCTAACAAAAGGAAGGCGTTGACGGAAACTTCGGCAATGGGCAGATATATTTGCATGATGGTCTCTATCGCTCTGCAGCGGGATTGCGCAAGGGCGCAATAGCCCTTTGTGCTGTTAGGTATGACATATTTTTAAAACTGGTCTTAACGGTGCTGAGGCTGTGTGTTCTTTTTGGTTTATCGTTCCTTGACGTAAGGCTCACCGCCGGCCCTTGGCGGTATTGCTTTGCCAACAAAGCCAGCGAGAATGACCACGGTTAAAATATACGGCAATGCGTCAAGAAGCTGGACTTGAACCTTAAAGTTGAATGCCGCTTCAATCAAGTCGGGGCGCAGAGCAATGGCCTGCAGATAGCCAAACAAGATCGTGGCTGATAGCGCGTGCCAAGGTCGCCATTTGGCAAAAATCAGCGCCGCAAGCGCAATATAACCGCGTCCTGCGGTCATGTCCTTAACAAAGCCCGCTTGCTGGCCGGTTGCCAAATAGGCGCCTGCAAGTCCACAAAGCAGGCCACAGATCGCGACTGCTGCAAAGCGAAGCTGCGTCACTGATATACCGGCTGTATCCACCGCTGCCGGGTTTTCGCCAACTGCGCGGAGTCGCAGGCCAAATCTTGTCCGGTACAGGATCCACCAGCTTACAGGGACAGCCGCAAAGGCCACATAGACCAAAATGGAATGGCCCGAGATCAGATCATGATAGATTGGGCCAAAAAGCGGCACCTCGCGCAGGGCTGTGGCAAATGGCAGGGTAAGGCTTTCAAACCGTCCTCCACTCAGCAAAGACGGTGTTCTGCCACCTTGTTGAAACCAGTCCTGTGCGATCAGCACGGTTAATCCCGCGGCCAGAAAATTAATTGCAACACCTGAGATCAGCTGATTGCCGCGAAAGGTGATTGAGGCAATGCCGTGCAGTGCGGAGAGCAGCAGTGAGGCAAAGATACCGGCCAGCAGACCCAACCAAACCGAACCGGTGAGTGCGGCAACAGCGGCGGAAAAGAACGCGGCAAACAGCATTTTACCCTCAAGACCGATATCAAAAATACCCGCCCGTTCGGAAAATAACCCCGCCAGACAGGCCAGCAGAAGCGGGGTGGTAAACCGCACAGTACTGTCCAAAACGGATAGATCAAACAGATTGAGCAGATCCATTACACTGCTCCTTTGCCGAGACGTACGAACAGCCGTTCAAGCGGCATGCGCACCATATTGTCCAGCGCACCGGTGAACAGAATGACCAAAGCTTGAATGACCACAATCAGTTCACGTGGAATTTTTGTCCACAGCGCAAGTTCTGCACCGCCCTGATAGAGAAAGCCAAATAGGATTGCTGCCAGGAACACGCCCAGGGGATGACTGCGCCCCATCAGCGCCACAGCGATGCCAATAAATCCGGCCCCCTCAGTCGCGTTGAGCATCAGCCGCTCCGCTTCGCCCATCACATTATTCGTAGCCATCAGCCCGGCTAAACCGCCTGAAATCAGCATCACGATAAGGGTAATTTTAACCGGGTTTATCCCAGCATATTTTGCGGCACTGTCAGAGTGGCCAAAGGCGCGAATCTCATAGCCCAAGCGTGTTCTCCAGATCAGCACCCAAACCAAGACACAGGCCAGCATTGCAACAAGCAGGCTGATGTTGGCTGGAGCCGCCTTTGAGAAACTGATCCCAAAGGGTGCCAGAACATCATGCAGCGTCGGCAGTTGTGTGGCGTCAGGAAACCGCGCGGTGGCGGGATCCATACTGCCCTGTGGGCGCAGCACATTGACCAAAAGATAATTGAGAAAAGCGGCAGCGATAAAGTTGAACATGATCGTGGTGATGACAATATGACTGCCGCGCTTGGCCTGAAGATAGGCGGGCATCAAAGCCCATAGCCCACCAAAGGCTGCGCCAGCAATAACCGCACCTAGCAGCGCTAAAGACCAGTGGGGCCAAGGGATGTAAAGACAGGCCAAGGCCACGCCCAACCCTCCGAGCATCGCCTGGCCCTCGCCGCCAATGTTGAACAGGCGGGCATGAAAAGCCACTGAAACTGCGAGGCCCGTAAACATGAAATTGGTGGCGTAATACAGCGTATACCCCCAACCATAGCTAGACCCTAACGCACCGGTGATCATCAGTTTCACCGCTTCTATCGGGCTCTCGCCAATCGCCAGGATAACCAATGCCGACAGCAGCCCGGCTAAAATCAATGAAATCAACGGGATTAGTACCATATCGGCCCACGCTGGTATTTTACCCATTACGCGCCCTCTTCATTCATACCGGCCATCAGCAGGCCAAGTTGTTTTTCATTCGTCTGTTCGGGGTCGCGCTCACCCATAATTTGGCCGTCAAACATCACCATGACCCGGTCTGAAAGGGCAAAAATCTCGTCCAGTTCCACGCTGACCAATAAGATGGCTTTGCCTTGATCGCGCAGCGCGATGATTTGTTGGTGAATAAACTCGATCGCACCGATGTCGACGCCGCGGGTGGGCTGGCCCACAAGTAAAATATCAGGGTTGCGTTCGATTTCGCGCGCGAGGACTATTTTTTGTTGGTTGCCACCACTAAAATTATTGGCATTCAACTGATCATCGGCGGGGCGGATATCAAAGCGTTCCATCTTAGCTTTGGTCTCTTGACGAATGGCTGCATTGTTCATCAGCAAGCCCGTTTGATATTTAGTGGCATGGTGATAACCGAAGGCCATATTTTCCCAGGCTTTGAAATCCATAATCAAACCGGCATGTTGGCGATCTTCTGGGACATGGGCGATGCCGGCCGCACGCCGCGATTGCCCGTCTGACGCCAGCCCAGTCAGATCAATCTCAGAGCCGTTGACGCGGATCGAGCCACTGCCTTGCCCGTAGCCGCCTAGAATTTCCAACAACTCTGACTGACCATTTCCGGCGACCCCAGCGATGCCCAATACCTCACCGGCCCGCAGCTGCAAAGAGATGCCTTTAAGCCGCTCCACACCCTTGGCGTCTGTGCTGCGCAGATTGTCAATTTCCAGAATGACCGGGCCTAGGATGGCGGGAGATTTGTTGACCTGCATCAGAACTTTACGTCCAACCATCAGTTCGGCCAGTTTTTCGGGGCTGGTCTCGTTGGTTCTTAGCGTTGCGGTCATCTCGCCGCGCCGCATCACACTGACGGTATCGGTATAGGCAATGATCTCTCGGAGTTTATGGGTTATTAGGATAATTGTTTTGCCCTGAGCGCGCAAATTGTCGAGAATGCGGAACAAATGATCGGCCTCTGCCGGGGTTAGCACGCCGGTGGGCTCATCTAAGATCAGAATTTCGGCTTGCCGGTACAGGGCTTTGAGTATCTCAACCCGCTGTTGCATCCCGACGCCTATATCGTTGATGACCGCATCGGGGTCGACCTGTAATTCGTAGTCACGGCTTAGTGTGTTCAAGGCTTTGCGTGCCTTGGCCAGTGACGGTGCGAGCAGACCACCATCTTCGGCCCCGAGCACCACATTTTCAAGAACAGTGAAATTTTGCACTAGCTTAAAATGCTGAAACACCATGCCGATACCAGATTTGATGGCCGCTTGGCTGTCGGGAATTTCGGTTTTGGTGCCGTTGATAAATATTTCGCCGCGATCGGCTTTATAAAAGCCGTAAAGGATCGACATCAATGTCGATTTTCCGGCCCCGTTTTCGCCAATAATGCCGTGTATCGTACCCGGCTGAACCGCGATCGAGATGTCCTTATTGGCCTGTACTGGTCCAAACGATTTTGAAATGCCGTTTAGCTCAATTGCCGGGACGGCAGTGTCCTGCCGCCCCAAAGGTTTATTGGATTTTGTCACGCCTAGAAACTGAGATTAGGACAGCTGTCATCTGACATATAGTCATGCACAGAAACGGCGCCCGTGGCGATGTCATAGGCGGCTTTATAAGTTGAAGCTGCCATTGCATCTGAAACCAGCCCGGCGTTATGCTCATCCATGGCAAATCCAACGCCGCGGTTGTTAAGGCCCATGACCCGAAATCCGGTTTCCATATCAGCCCCGTCAGAAAAGGCGTCATAGACTGCGTTATCAACCTTTTTGGTCATCGAGGTCAGAACCTTGCCGGGGTGCATATAGTTTTGATTACTGTCGACACCGACAGATAGGATGTTTTCGTCAGCCGCAGTTTGCAGCACGCCCACACCGGTACCACCGGCGGCAGCATAAATCACGTCCGCGCCTTGGCTGATTTGGGCTTTGGTTAACTCGGAGCCTTTGACCGGGTCATTCCAAGCGGCTGGCGTTGTGCCAGTCATGTTTGCAACAACCTTGATGTCGGCATTCACGGCCTTAACACCCTGCGCATAACCGCATGCAAATCTTCGGATTAGAGGAATATCCATGCCACCAATGAAACCGACTGTGCCCGATTTAGAGGCTTGTGCCGCCATCATGCCCACCAAATAAGAGCCCTCATGTTCCTTGAACACAACTGAACGCACATTTGGTGCATCAACAACCATATCGATGATCGTAAACTTCGTATCGGGATAATCGGCAGCGACGTCGCCCAATGCGCTTGCAAACGCAAAACCTGCCATCACGATCGGGTTATTGCCCGCTTCGGCAAAACGGCGCAGCGCCTGTTCGCGCTGGGCTTCTGATTGTAGTTCAATTTCGCGAAACGAGTTGCCGGTGTCGTCTGCCCAGCGTTGGGCACCTGTAAAGGCCAACTCATTGAACGATTTGTCAAATTTTCCACCCAAATCAAAGATCAAGGCAGGCTCTGCAACTGCAAAGCTGGCAGAGGCTGCAACAGTGGCTGCTGCGCCAAGCATTTTTTTCAGTAGTGTCATAAATGTCTCCCATTTGTTTACGAGCTGTTCACGACTGGATGTCGCTTTTCCCTACCTGTTATGGGCAGGTTACGTAATGAAACACTTTAGGGCCTAGTCGCCTGTGGGGGTCAACCAAAAACTGACAAAAAAGCTATAATGGCCGATTAAACTGAATTGAAAACATCCCATTACGGATGAGAAGGCGCTTATAGTGGTCGAGACATGATAAGCGCGGCTATACGTTGCCCGTTCGGTCTGTGGTAATAATTAGGGCGTTCCGCAATGATACTATAGTGGTTGTTCTCATACAGGCGACAGGCGGCCTGATTGTCACTGGCAACTTCTAACAGCGCAGTACTTGCCTGCCGAGCCCTTGCCTCTTGGTGAAAGCGTTTAAGGCAGCGCTGGGCGTGGCCGTGGCGCTGTTGGTTTGGGTTTGTCGCCAGCGTCAACAACTCGACTTCGTCTGCGACTGCCCGACCAAGGGCAAAACAGTAGGGATCTGTGATGATAAAAACATGCGGGCTTTCTATCAGTGTGGCAAACTCTGCCTCAGACCATGGGCGCTGTGTTGTAAACGCAGCCGCATGAAGTTTGGCCATTTGCAGCGGTGTCATGCCAGCAATGTTGGAGCTGGATCACGCGACGGCGCGGCGTCAGCGGCCTTGATGTAAAGCGGTGCGGGTCGCGGCTGTGGCGTACCTGCCCTCTTTGCAGCAATTTGGGCAATTTGACCGGCCAGCTCCAGCGGCGCACTGCAGGGGATATAAGGGATATTTTTATCGATCTCACCGGCACTGACAAGCCGTGGCGCCTGTGGCCCTTCGGTCGAAAATAATTGCGTATACAACTGCTCGCGCGGGGCTGCCACGGATGTTGTAAAAGGGCCTATGTGGGCCAGCGCAGTGGCCTCAAACGATGAGACGCCGATTGCTGGAATGCCCAATGATAGCGCCAATCCGCGGGCTGCGGAGACCGAGATGCGAATACCAGTGAAATTTCCTGGCCCTATGCCAACGCCAAGCGCGGTAAGGTCGCACCACCCGTGACCAGCGCCGTCAAGCAGGTCTTGTAACAGGCCCATCAGGTGTTCGCCCTGACCGCGTGCCATGTTGTCGGCGTGATGTGCGATTATGTTGGTACCGGACAGCAAAGCGGCCGCGCAATGCGCGGCCGATGTGTCAAAGCCCAGAACCAAACCTTGGCTTTGCACCGCGTCAGACAGCAACAGGACGCACTTCTGTCACTTCGGGGATATAGTGGCGCAACAGGTTTTCGATGCCCATTTTCAGCGTCAGGGTCGACGATGGGCAACCGGCGCATGCGCCTTTCATATGCAGATAAACCACCCCACGGTCAAAGCCGTGGAAGGTGATGTCGCCGCCATCTTGGGCTACGGCAGGGCGCACGCGACTGTCGAGTAATTCTTTGATTTGGTCGACAATGCCCTCATCTGGTCCGTCATGGCTTGCATGGGCAGCAGTGACTTCGGTATCGTCGGCCAGCACTGGCTGGCCGGATTGGAAATGTTCCATTACGGCGCCAAGAATGGCAGGTTTAATGTGGTCCCAATCCACTGTCTCGGCCTTGGTGACAGTGATGAAATCAGTTCCCAAAAACACTCCTGAAACGCCGTCAACGGCAAAAATGCCTCTGGCCAGAGGGGATTTGTCGGAGGTTGCGGAACTTGGGAAATCCATTGTTCCGGTCTTCAGAACCGTCTGGCCGGGCAGGAATTTCAAAGTCGCGGGATTCGGCGTTGATTCGGTTTGAATAAACATCATGCTCTCATTTTTACCAGGGTGATCTAGCTATGGGCCTGAAGCAGTTGTATGTCAAGTTTTAGAATTGTTCTAAAACAATGCAAGCTGCAGATTCATGCGAACTTTAAGTCTGCTTGCAGGGTTTGATTGGGGTTCGCCCGATTTGAGCTGACTGTCACGTTCTTAAGAATAATAGCCAGGCGAAGTCGTTGCTAGGGTGCTTTAGGCCCGCTGCATATGCAGATTAAAGTCCGCCGACTTAGGCCGATTGTCGCGGTGCCGCAGATGTTTCATCTCCGGTGTCTGGCGTTCCCGAAGGTTCAACCAAAAGCAGGTGCGCCTCGTTTTGCGCAACGGGTCGGTGGCGCCTGACTTGCGGGACAATAAAGATTTCACGGACTTTCAAGGTGACGGTATGCGCCTCAGGTTCAATAGTTAGCTTGCCCTTTAAAATCATGAAGAAATCCTGCATGTTAGCATGTGGATTCTAGGTAAAGACCCCTGCATGATTGCCAAGCATCGTTGAATTTATTGGCGTGGCGATTGTTTTTGGTTCTGCCTCTGGATTTGAGGCGGATTGATCCTTCGGGTTTGGGTTATGCGATAGCCGGGGTTTGTTGGGTGAGCGTGATCTTGTTTGTTGCCTTGAGGAGATTTTGCGAGATGGCGGCCATGACCATCTTTGCATTGGTTTTGGCGACGCCAAAGTAGCAGCTCCGGTGCAGATTAAAGAGCCGCTTTACTGCGCCAAAACATGGCTCGACCCGGAAACGGCGCTTTTAGATCAGCCGGTTGAATCGCTTTTGAGATTGGCGTAGCGGTCTGTTCGGGGCGACTTTGCGCAAAATGCCGTCTCGATATTTCTCTTTCAGTGCAGCTCTGTTTACTTTGTTGGCGTAGGCTTTGTCGGCTAGGGTGCGTTGCGCATTGGCCCCCTCAATCATCGCGCCAAATTGTGGGCTTTCACCAAAATTGGCGGGTGTGACATGTATTTTGTCGACAAAGCCATCCTCATCTGTGCGCGCAAATCCCTTATAGCCCAACAGGCTCTATGAACCGTTCTTTGCCCATCGGGCGTCCTCGTCTGCGCTGAAACGGATCTGCGGATCTTCTTGGATGTCGCCTTTCTCTCTATCCAGCGGAGCTTTGATCTGTGTGCGTGGGTGGGCAGCGCTTTCAATCAGAGTTGCACCAATAATGGCGGCCTCGGCTTGGTGTAGCTTCAGCCCGTGGTTCTCGATTTGACGGCAGACCTGCGCAAGAAGATCATCGTAAACACCTGCTACACCAAGGCTTTTCGAAACTGGCAATGCGTTGTTTCGCGGGGCACGGAGCTATGCAGATCAAGGCCACAAAACAGCATGAAACCCAATCGAACCTTCAAAGCGCGCTCTGGCTTGGGATCTGAAAAGCCATGCCACTGGTCCCAAAAGACGAGGGAACAAAATCAAAGGCTCATTCCCAGATATATTCAAACCGGACCGCCCAAGAGCCCGCTTCAAAATGGTGGAAAACTCCGCCCAATCCAACAGCGCTGCGATCTTGAAAAGCGGATCATCAATCCCAATTCGGCCCTTCACTTCACGTAAAACAGGTCCATCAAAACTCACAAATTGATCCAAAAAATTATACCAAATCAACACCACAAACGGAAGCCTGAATTAGGCAGAGGGCTTAATTAAAAGCCACTTTTACCTTTACCAATATGATGTCGTTGCCGTTGAGTTCCGTAATCCTGCGCGGTGCTCAATATTCGTCAAAGCCATCATTTTTTCATTTAAGTTGATAGCGGTCCCCGAAATCCGTTTTATTTTGTTCAAAGAATACGATTGGTCGAAACGTCCGGTAAATTATAAAGTCGAAAAATTTGGCCTCAGCCAGCCGATGAGGGCCGCTTTGAGGGGCCTTGTTGCGACTAGGTCAAAGCCTCAAGTCGTTCTTTGGATAAATCCCCGGGCACGATCGTCATCGGAATGGGCAGGCTGCCTGCGCTTTTTGTAAGCTGAGTGATCAACGGGCCAGGACCTTTGTTTTCAATGCCAGCGCCCAACACCAAGATGCCGATCTCCGGGTCATCTTTGATTTGACTGATAATTTCCGGCACTGTTTCGCCTTCGCGGATAACCAACTCGGGTTCTAATCCCTGTCGGTCACGCATCCATTTCGCAAATACCTCAAAATGAACCTCAATGCGCTCGCGGGCCTCTGCGCGCATGATGTCTCCGACCCCAATCCAATGATTGAACTCCTCGGGTGGAATAACCGCCAAAATTTCCACACCGCCACCGGTTTTTGCCGCGCGCATGGCTGCAAAGCGCATTGCGTTCAAACATTCTCGACTGTCATCCAAGACGACCAGAAACTTGCGCATACCGTGAACTCCCTTACCGTTATATGATGACCTAAACACTGCTGCTAGGCAATAACCGACTTTACCGCAAACTGCCTCGGCCTGCCCGTGACAGCATTTCCTTCTCGGGCAGGTGATCTAATGCTGGAGCAGGTGAAGTTGTGGCGTATTTACGGCCCAATGAGCGTTTCTAGGCTGTTTACGGTGGCGCTGATCAAGTCGGTGGTCCAGTCGGCACCATGGGTGTCGCAACGTCTTTTGGCCAACGGCAGAAACACTGCAGCAATTTTGACATCATCTTCGGTCAGCGTCTGCGAAGACTTGGTGGCGATTGGCAAGTGGCAAGTGGCAAGTGGTTGAGCAGCGTCATATCTTTTGGTGGTAAGTGCGATAGGTTCAGCGCACCCGAGCGTCCGGTCAGCCTCGCGGCCTCGGTCAGAAACTGCGCCACATGATCGCGCAGTATGCCCAGACCGAATTGTACCGTATACAATTCGCCGCGTTTGATACCCGTAGGCAGCAGTCCAAGAATGCGTGCGAACTCCTGCACCAGTGCGGTCAGGCGGGTCCCGTCCGTGGTTGGGGGTGTTAGGGCAATCCGTAGAGTGTTAAGCAGTGATTCTGGGTCATAAACCGCTTTCAGATCACTCTTGGACCGTTCGGCGAACCGCTGGGCGCAGGCGCTCACCAGATTGCAGCACAGTCAGTCGTTGGTCACGATATTGATTAATATTGGCCCCGCTCCCGCGCCGCTAAGTAAGCACCGGTGGCGCGAACTTTCCGAGCAATTTGAGCCAGACATCCGCGATATGCGTTGCGTGTTCGGGTTTGGCCGCAGCGATATAGTCGAGATCGCTCCACTAGTTCTGTGTGCCGCGGTTGTACGTGCCTGCGAGAAATAACCCGTCAAACCCCGTCGGAAAACGGCGTGGTCTTGGCAATTGCAGCCCGCAGGGAAACATAGCTTTGAAGCTCTGTGTCGCGTCTATCTGGCATGCTTAAATCTTTTTTGCGTTAATGCGAGCTTGATCCACAACGCGAAAGATTTGCGCGCGGCAGGTGTGGAAACCGGTATACGACGGATCTAATGGTGTGCTCAGTCGCTCTGCGTGGCGGCCCAATCCCAATACATTTCGCGCACGTTGCGGGTGATTGGGCCAAGTTGAAAATGAGTGTCTTCAAATGCGGAAATTGCTGTGACCTTTTGCATGTTACCTGACATAAAAACCTCATCAGCGGAATGAAAATCGGCAAAGTTCAAGACGGTTTCATGCACCTTTACTCCGTCATTGCGCAGGTTGGTGATATGACGGGCGCGGGTTATGCCGGCCAGAAAAGTGCCGTTGGCGATTGGTGTAAACACCTCGCCATCCTTGACCATAAAGATATTTGCCGTCGCGGTTTCTGCGACATTGCCCATACTGTCAGCAACCAGCGCGTTACCAAACCCTTTGCGACGCGCCTCGGCAAGCATGCGGGCGTTGTTGGGATAAAGACACCCCGCCTTGGCGTTCAACACCGCGTTGTCCAGCGTTGGCCGGCAAAATTGCGTACGGGTTAAAGCGATGCTTGCAGTCGGCGGTGCCAGTGGAATCTGTTCGAGGCAAATCGCAAATCCCGTGGTGTCAGGCAGGGGCACAATCGCCGAAACATCCCCATCAATACCCCAATACATCGGCCGGATATAGACAGCGGCCTCTGGCGCATAAGCGGCCAACCCATCGCGCACGATCGCCACCATGTCATCGGTGCTGATCGTTGGGGTCAGCATCATCGCCTCAGCTGAGCGGTTGACCCGTTCACAGTGGGCAGCCAGATCAGGGGTTAAGCCGTTGACGCTGCGCGCGCCGTCAAACACGCCACTGCCCAACCAAGTGCCGTGATCGGCGGCATGCATAATAGCAACATTTCCATCTTGCCAGTGGCCTTTAAAATAGGTGCGGATGTGCGTTCCTGTTGCCATTTTCTGATCCTCGTAATCCAGTAAGTCTGCAAATGCTATGCGTCACGTTTCGGCCGGAGCCTTGCAAATCATTGCGGGGTCTGCAACCCTTAGTATGGTATAATCGCGCAGCGTTTATTCGCGGTCAGCACAAGGCAAGCTCTCGGATGATTTTCTGCTGCTTTTCGCCCAAGTGGCGGTGCGACCGTTTTATAAACCCACCTCAGTTGGCCGTTGCCAGGGTCGAGCCGTCCATCGCCGCGCATTTGGCTGAGCCCGCTGTCAGGCCCAACACACAGATCGCCACTGGCTTTGACGATTGTGCGCGCTTTGACAGATGCGGGGCTGTTGATCCGCGCGCCATCAAGCGCCGACCCCCTCAGTGTCCAATCCTCATGCCAAAAAGACTTTTTGGGGGCTTTGGTCAGCGGCGTTGGCCGTTCTTAACTTCGTAGCATACCAACGATGTCATAGGTTTTCGTCAAGATCGGCGCTGCAATTTCGCGCGCCCGACCGGCCCCGTCTTTTAAAACCTGATCAATCGCTGCCGGATCCTGCATAAGCTGGGCCATTTCGGTTGAAATTGGCGCAAGCTTTTCAACAGCGATGTCGACCAGCATCGGCTTGAATTCCGAGAACTGCTTGCCGCCAGCATGGTCGAGCACGGCCTCGACACTGCTGTCGGCCAAAGCGGCATATATATTCACCAGATTGCGCGCCTCTGGCCGGCCTTCCAGACCTGCCACCTCAGATGGCAGCCCGTCGGGATCAGTTTTGGCTTTGCGGATTTTTTTAGCAATCGTCTCGGCGTTATCGGTCATATTAATCCGGCTCATATCCGAGGGGTCGGATTTCGACATCTTCTTGCTGCCGTCACGCAGGCTCATCACCCGGGTCGCCACGCCTTCAATCACCGGTTCGGTGATGGGAAAGAAGTCGACGCCGTAGTCATGATTGAATTTTGCAGCAATGTCGCGGGTCAATTCCAGATGTTGTTTTTGATCCTCACCCACCGGCACATGGGTGGCGTGATATGCCAAGATATCCGCCGCCATCAGCGCCGGATAGCCAAACAACCCAAGTGAGGCGTTTTCAGCATTTTTGCCTGCCTTATCTTTGAACTGGGTCATCCGTTTCATCCAGCCCATGCGCGCGACACAATTAAACACCCACCCCAATTGCGCATGCTCGGGCACCCGGCTTTGGTTAAACAGAATCGATTTTGCCGGGTCGAGACCCGCGGCGATATACCCTGCGGCCAACTCGTGGGTGTTGTGGCGCAGCGTCTGTGGATCTTGCCAGACAGTAATGGCGTGCAGATCAACCATGCAATACAATGTCTCAACCCCACTTTGCTGCATATCGACAAAGCGTTTGATCGCACCAAGGTAATTGCCCAAAGTCAACCCGCCCGAAGGTTGGATGCCGGAAAACACCCGGGGCGTGAAGCTGATGATGTCAGAGGATTGCGTGAGGACCGCATCGCTCATGGTAAAATCTCCGTGTTTGAATTGCATGTCGGGCGAGGCTGGCTTACCCATAGGCGAACACTGCGTCAAGTAGAGCCTGAAGACCATGCAAGAAGACACAAATGTCAGCCCTATAAATCCACTCCCGCCTGTTGTGGCGGCGCTGTTTATCATGATGATCGGCATTGAGGTGGTGTTTGCGCTGGGTGCGCGGGGTATTATTGGCGATAGCAATGCCTTGGGCTGGCGTGTTGTGGCGGTGGAAACCTATGGCTTTAATGGCCAGATTTTGGATTGGATGCTGGTTAACGGGGTTTACCCGGTTGAACATCTTATTCGTTTTGTGTCTTTTTTGTTTGTGCATGCAAGTTTCACCCATGCGATGTTTGCCGGCATTATGGTTTTGGCTTTGGGCAAAATGGTTGGAGAGGTCTTTTCACCGATTGCGACCTTGGCCATTTTTCTGCTGTCTGGTATTTTTGGGGCTGCAGCATATGGCTATGCTTTGAACGAACCGCACTGGCTTATTGGCGGCTTTCCGGGGGTTTATGGCCTGATCGGCGCGTTTACATTTTTGCAGTGGATACATTTGCGTGTTCTTGGCAAAAGTCAGCGGCGCGCATTTTCGTTGATTGGGGCCCTGATGGGCATCCAGCTGCTGTTTGGCGTACTGTTCGGAGGCTCGTATGATTGGCTGGCTGATGCGGCAGGTTTTGCCGCTGGGTTCTGTTTGTCGTTTTTTGTCTGCCCTGGCGGATGGCGTAAAATTCAGGACCTGTTGCGACGCGAATAACCGATGACTTCTAAACCACCTTGGCGCTTTTTAAATATAAGGAGATGTAATGCGGTTTCTCTGGCTTTTTTTATGTTGGTTTGCTCTGCCGCTTGGCGCAGAAACCCGGGTGCCGGCCACCCTGTCCGAGGTGCAGTTGAGTTTTGCCCCTTTGGTGCGGCAAGCGGCCCCCGCTGTGGTCAATATTTATGCGCGCCGGGTTGTGGCACAGCGTCAAAACCCGTTTGGCGCCGACCCATTTTTTCGAGAGTTTTTTCGAGATTTTGGTCAGCTTAGGCCCCGAGTTCAAAACTCGTTGGGGTCGGGTGTAATATTGTCGGTAGATGGGATCGTTGTGTCAAATTATCACGTGGTTGGGCAGGCCACGGATATACGGGTGGTTTTGCAAGATCGGCGTGAATTTGCAGCGCAGGTTCTTTTGGCAGATGAGGAAAGTGATCTGGCCATCCTTCAGTTGCAGGACGCAGGCGACATGCCCTTTTTACAGCTAAGGTCCAGTGATACCGTCGAAGTGGGTGAACTGGTGCTGGCGATCGGCAATCCGTTTGGGGTCGGGCAAACGGTGAGCAGTGGCATAGTTTCAGGTTTGGCGCGCTCGGGGGCGGTGACGGGCAATGCGCGCGGATATTTTGTTCAGACTGACGCACCAATTAATCCTGGTAATTCCGGGGGCGCGCTCATTGACACTCGCGGTCGATTGATCGGTGTGAATACGTCTATTCTAACCCGGTCGGGCGGGTCAAATGGGATTGGTTTTGCCATCCCTGCGTCGCTGGTGGCACAGTTTCTCAAACAGGCGAAACAGGGCAATCGCAGTTTTGCCCGTCCCTGGGCGGGGGGCACGGGTCAGTCAGCGGATGCGGACCTGTCTGAAACGCTGGGACTGGCGTCAATTGGCGGCGTCGTGATTACTGCGCTGCATCCGGCCAGCCCGCTGCGTGCGGCTGGGGTTCAGGTGGGTGACGTAATCACTGCTGTCGATGAACAATTGATCTTCACTCCGGCTGAGATGTTGTACCGCATGTCTGTGGCGGGCATCGGCGCGTCGGCCCGGTTGAGTGTGGTTCAGGACGGGATTGAGACCGCCCTTGATCTCCGCCTTATAAAGCCGCCAGAAACACCGGCGCGGGCAGAGCGCACCCTTGGACCAGAAGACGTGCTGAGCGGGATAAAAGTCTCGCAAATCAACCCGGCTGTGATTGCAGAATTGGGTCTGCCGCTCAGCAGTGAAGGGGTTGTTGTTGTTGATGCGGGCCGGGTTGGACCTCGTATCGGGATGCAGCGGCTAGATGTGATTTACTCAATCAACAGCCGCCCGGTCGTGCAGACCGATGATGTTGCGCGCTTGCTGCGAAAAGCTGGCCGGCGTATCGAATTGGTGGCTCAACGTGGGGGGCAACAAATCCTGCTTCGGTTTAGGTTGTAGTCATGTCGGATCTGTTCGACAATGTTGTTCCGCCGCCCGGGCCACCAAGCGGTGCCGGACTTGCCCGGCGTCCTCTGGCGGATCGGCTTAGGCCCAAGACCATGTCGGATGTCGTGGGTCAGTCCCAGTTGCTGGGACCTGAGGCGCCCTTGTCGGTTATGCTGTCCTCAGGTCAGCTTTCGTCACTTATCTTCTGGGGTCCTCCTGGGGTGGGTAAAACCACGATGGCAAGACTGTTGGCGCGTGAAACCGACCTACACTTCGTACAGATTAGCGCCATTTTTACCGGTGTCGCAGAGCTAAAAAAAGTGTTCGAAGCTGCTAGAATCCGGCATCAGAATGGCCGTGGAACACTTTTATTTGTTGATGAAGTCCACCGTTTCAACAAGGCCCAGCAGGATGGGTTCTTGCCCCACATGGAGGATGGGACCATCCTTCTGGTTGGGGCAACAACCGAAAATCCTTCGTTTGAATTAAACGCGGCGGTTCTGTCGCGGGCGCAGGTGTTGGTGCTCGAGAGGTTGACTTTGGCTGACCTTGAGCTGTTGTGCCAGCGCGCTGAAAAAGAACTGGACACGGCATTGCCTCTGACCGGCGAGGCGCGCGAGGCGCTGTTGGAAATGGCCGATGGTGACGGCCGCGCCTTGCTTAACCTTATCGAACAAGTAACCGCCTGGCAGGTGCCGGCAAAGCTGGATGTCAAAGCGCTGAGCAGCCGGTTGATGCGTCGCGCGGCGCAATACGACAAATCAGGCGATGCGCATTACAATTTAATCTCGGCGCTGCACAAATCGGTGCGTGGTTCTGATCCGGACGCTGCACTCTATTGGTTTGCCCGGATGTTGGAAGGCGGTGAGGATCCGCGTTATCTGGCGCGGCGCATCACCCGTATGGCGGTTGAAGATATTGGTCTGGCAGATCCACAGGCGCAGTCAATTTGCCTGCAAAGCTGGCAGACCTTTGAGCGGCTGGGCAGCCCCGAGGGTGAATTGGCTTTGGCACAGGCGGTGACCTATTTGGCGCTGGCACCGAAATCCAACGCTACTTATGTGGCGTACAAGGCGGCGCGGGTTGCGGCAAAACAGACTGGGTCCGAACCGCCGCCGAAACATATCCTGAACGCGCCGACCTCTTTGATGAAAGACCAGGGCTATGGTGACGGTTATGCTTATGATCATGATGTCGAAGGTGGGTTTTCGGGGCAAAATTATTTCCCTGATACGATGAAACGACCGATATTATACCAACCGGTCGAACGCGGCTTTGAACGCGAGTTAAAAAAACGGCTGGATTATTTTGTTAAACAGCGCGGTCGAAAACCCTAACGCGGGCGGTTTATTTCTTGCAATGGCTCCAGGTCTCACACGGGTGGCTTACTGGTTCCGAACCGGCCTCACACTGGACTGTTTCGTGCGGGCCTGTGCACGCACTGGATTGGTATATTGGGCGGCGCATTGGTTTTGTGAGGCGTAGTGTTTCGAGGAGGATGCCTTGACATCCTGCCTGCTGAGGATACAGACGCGGCATGATGTTTATTTACGCAGCCTGCGGCGGTGCCATCGGTGCAGCCCTGCGATATGCTGTTTCGATCACTCTGCTGTTTCCCTATGGGACGCTGGCGGTGAATATAATCGGCTCGTTCTTAATGGGGGCCGCTTTTGTGGTGCTGACAGCGAAAGGCGCAGATCGAATGATGGTGTTTGCAATGACTGGGATTCTAGGGGGGGTCACGACGTTTTCGGCGTTCTCTCTGGATACGTTCAAATTGATAGAAGACGGGCGTATGATTTTTGCCGGCGGGTATATTTTGGCCTCTGTGATGCTGTCTTTGGCGGCTGTTTTTGGCGGTATTGTGCTGGCGCGCGGGGTTTGGGGATGAGCCGGGTACAGATGATCATGGTCGAAGAGGGTGATGACGATCAGCGTTTGGACCGTTGGCTGCGGCGATTGTTTCCGCATATTTCGCAGGGACGAATTGAAAAATTATGCCGCAAGGGCGAACTGCGGGTCGAGGGTGGGCGGGTCAAGCCTGCAACGCGACTTCAAATGGGTCAGAGCGTGCGCGTTCCACCACTGCCTGAGGCGGGGCAAATCTCTGCGCAGGCCAAGACAGATATGTCGCCGGCAGACGCTAAACTGATCCAGTCGTGCGTTATTTACCGCGATGACCACATTATTGCGCTGAACAAACCGTCCGGCCTGCCCAGTCAGGGCGGTAGTAAGCAAACCCGTCACGTTGATGGTTTGGCTGAGGCGTTGAAATTCGGCTATGAAGAAAAGCCACGGCTGGTTCACCGGCTTGATAAAGACACTTCGGGTGTTTTGATCATGGCCCGGACCCGGGCCATCGCAGGTGCGCTGACTGAAGCATTCCGTCATCGTGCAACACGTAAAATATATTGGGCAGCGGTTGCGGGCGTACCTAGCCCGCAGATGGCCACGATTAAATACGGTCTGATGAAAGCGGGCGGCCACGGGCCGGGGGGCGAGGCGGAAAAAATGGTCTGTGTGCACCCACGTGACGTCGACAGCACAGAAGGTGCAAAACGGGCGACCACGGATTACGCTGTGCTGAGCGCATTGGCCAAGCGCGCGTCTTGGGTGGCGCTGGCACCGATCACTGGGCGGACCCATCAATTGCGCGCCCATATGGCTGAGATTGGTCATCCGATTATCGGAGACGGCAAATACGGCGGTTCCGGCCAAGAGAATGCCGGCGATGGCTGGGGTGCGCAGCTTGGAGGCGATATCAGTCGAAAATTACATTTGCATGCCCGATCCCTGCGTCTGGAGCACCCGGTTAGTAAAGCCGCGCTAGTACTGACGGCGCCCTTGCCCGAGCATATGCGGCAAACCTGGGGGACCGTGCAATGGGCGGTGTCTGACGTGCCGGATGACCCCTTTGAGGATGACCTGTGAACGGAACGCTGAGATTGATTCTGTTTGATGTCGATGGCACGCTGGTAGATAGCCAAGATGATATTGTGCGCTCGATGACGCTCAGTTTTGAGGCGCTGGGCCTGACGTCCCCCAAGCGGTCTGAAATTGTTGGTATTATTGGCCTGTCGCTGGAGACGGCTGTGATTCGGCTCATGCCGGGGCTGGCTGAACCGCTTTATGAAAATTTGGTCATTGGATACAAGGCTGCCTACAAAGGTTTGCGGGCGCACAATGGCACCACGCAGTCCTCACCGCTTTATCCAAACGCGCGCGTTGTGCTGCAATCACTATGGGCGAATTCAGATTATCTTTTGGGCGTGGCAACGGGGAAATCACGAAGAGGCTTGGATATTTTACTAGAGGAACACGGGCTAAGCGATTATTTTTTCACGGTCCAATGCGCAGATTTGCATCCGTCAAAACCGCATCCGGCAATGCTGCAGGCGGCACTGGCAGAAACTGGGGTAGAGGCGAAGAATGCAGTGATGATTGGGGATACTCAGTTTGACATGGAGATGGCGGGTTCCGCAGGTCTGCATGCGATTGGCGTTACTTGGGGCTATCATGACGTGCAACGGCTCGGACGTGCCGATCACATTGCCAATGACTTTGCCCAGATCCCTCTGATATTAAACACTCTCTGGCAAGATGCGGCATGAGCGGCTGGGCGAAAAAACGGTTTTGGCAGGATGCGACAGTGGTGCAAACTGCGAGTGGCTTTACGGTACATTTGGATGGAAAGGCTCTAAAAACGCCGGCGAAAGCCGATTTCATCGTGCCAAAGCGTTTGCTTGCCGATGCTGTTGCGACGGAGTGGCAGGCGCAGGGTAACATTGTTAAGCCCGACGAAATGCCTGTGACCCGGACCGTAAACTCGGCGTTGGATAAGGTTGGGCCGGCGCATAGTCAGGTGGCGGATCTGGTTGCGGATTATGCTGAATTTGATTTGATATGTTACCGCGCGGACACGCCACAAGCATTAATAGACCTGCAGGCAGAGGCTTGGGATCCTTTGGTGAGCTGGTCGGCGCGGGCTTTGCTGGCCCCGCTCAATGTTTCTTCTGGTTTGATGCCGGTGGTGCAACCTGCTGATAGTCTGGCGCGGCTTCGTCGCCATGTGCATGCGATGTCGACGTTCCAACTGGCTGCTCTACACGATTTAGTGGCTTTGTCTGGATCATTGGTTATTGGTCTTGCAGCTGCCAAAAAACACCTAGAGGTTGAAGATTTGTGGGATTTATCGCATGTTGACGAATCTTGGCAAGCGGAACAGTGGGGAGACGATGAGACTGCGATTGCCGAGGCCGGTCTCAAGCGGGAAGCGTTTTGCTGTGCTCATAGTTTTTTTGATCTCTGTTAGTAAATTTACCAATTTATCTGTTTTTGAGACATAAAGTACTATATTAGGAGGATTAAGGTGAAATCATGCTGCTTAAACTTGACGAATGGATTTGAATCCGCACTAATATCTTTACAAAAGGACAGGATGTCCTAATGACGCTAATCATCTGGGGATTCATACCCGGGGTAAATGCACTGTATCTGTGCTAAACATCAGGAAGAGGTAAATATGAAATATTCGGTAATTTTGGGCACTATGACTGCGGCGGGCCTAGCGGCTGGTGCAGCAATGGCCGGAACATTGGATGACGTACAAGCACGTGGCAAGCTGAACTGTGGAGTAAGCACCGGTTTAACTGGTTTTGCGGAGCCAGATGCCAGCGGTGTATGGCAGGGTTTTGATATTGGCGTGTGTCGTGCTGTTGCTGCAGCAGTACTTGGCGATCCAATGGCAGTTGAATTTGTACCGCTCACCACTAAAGTGCGCTTTACAGCATTGAATTCAGGCGAGATCGACATGTTGGCCCGAAATACAACATGGACTTTCCAGAGAGATGTCGAACTCAAGTTGGAATTTGTTGGTGTCAACTACTATGACGGTCAAGGCTTTTTAGTCCCTAAAGCGCTGGGAGTATCCTCGGCGACAGAACTGGACGGGGCGTCAATTTGCATCCAAACTGGAACTACAACTGAATTGAATTTGGCCGATTTCTTTCGTGTCAATAATATCAGCTACGAGCCGATTCCGGTTGAGACAGGAAATGAAGCGAAACAGCAATACTTCGCAGGCGCATGTGACGTCTACACGACTGATGCATCTGCATTAGCCTCCGCAAGAGCCGCCGCCGCTGATCCTAATGAGCACGTTGTTTTGCCTGAAATTATCTCTAAAGAGCCACTCGGTCCTTTAGTGCGTCATGGCGACAATGAATGGGGTGATGTCGTTCGCTGGACATTGAATGCTCTGATATCTGCAGAAGAGCTTGGCGTGACATCGGGTAACATGGCTGAGATGGTCAAAGGAACCAACAACCCGGAAATCAATCGTCTATTGGGTACTGAAGGTACCTTGGGTGAGTGGCTGGGTCTGTCGGCTGATTGGGCACAACACGCGATTGGAGCCGGTGGAAACTACGGTGAATTGTTTGAGAATAACATCGGTGTAAATACTCCACTTGGCATTTCTCGTGGGTTAAATGCGCAGTGGACAGACGGTGGTTTGATTTATTCGCCACCTTTCCGTTAAGCCTTAAATTAGGTCAGGGCGCAGCCTTTGTCGCGCCCTGACCTTATCTCTCGTTTACAAAACGATTTTTAGCGGCCCGCGCTGCAAATTGGTCGCAAATTATTATAAGGACGATTGGTATGGTTCTGCCCACTGACCCTTCAGCGGCAAAATTTACATTTTCAATGTTGATAAATGACAAGCGCTACCGTGGCTATACCTTCCAGTTCACTGCCCTAATCATCCTAATTTTTGCGATGGCTTACCTCGGTTGGAATCTTACTCAAAATCTGACTGCAAAGGGACTAAATATTTCCTATCAGTTTCTCAAGGTTCCAGCAGGTTATGATATCAATCAAAGACTGATAGAATACACTAGTCAATCGACCCACCTGCGTGCGTCAATGGTGGGTGTTCTGAATACGTTACTTGTTGCGTTTCTTGGGTGCATACTGGCAACGGTGATTGGAGTGTTTGCTGGAATTCTTCGATTGTCCAACAACTGGATAGTCGCAAAGCTGATGGCAATTTATGTCGAGGTATTTCGGAATGTACCAGTTTTGATTTGGATATTAATTGTCAGTGGTATTTTTATCGTTGCTTTACCACAGCCGCGCAGCTTTCGGGGAGAAAATCCAGAAGCGACGATGCTTTGGGATGCTTTCGCCTTTACTGGGCGGGGCATCTACGCGCCGAAACCTATTTTTAATGAAGGGTCATCTTTTGTAATTGTTACTTTCCTTTTATCCCTCGCGGCAATATTTGCGTACCGACGATATGCACGAAATAAGTTGTATGCAGAGGGAGTTCCGTTAGCCACACGTTGGCCCAGTATTACACTTTTTTTCATACCCGCGATTATAGTTTTTTTTGCTGCAGGGTCACCAATAGGGATGGAATATCCTGAATTGAAGGGGTTTAACTTCAAAGGTGGGATCTGGGCCAGGGGATCACTTATCGCTCTTTGCTTTGCTTTGTCTATCTACACCGGAGCCTTTATTGCAGAGAATGTTCGGGCAGGTATTCAAGCGATAAGCAAAGGCCAGACTGAGGCAGCTGCGGCCCTTGGGATGCGCCCCAGTTTTGTGATGAATTTGGTGATTTTGCCTCAGGCCCTGAGGGTGATTATTCCACCGCTTATTTCACAGTACCTTAACCTGACTAAAAATAGCTCACTTGCGATTGCGGTGGGCTATATGGATATTACTGGTACCTTGGGTGGGATCACATTGAACCAAACAGGACGTGCGATCGAGATTGTACTTTTATTGATGCTTTTTTATCTGATCATCAGCTTGAGTATTTCTGCGGTGATGAATGTTTATAATAATAGCATCAAATTGAAAGAGCGTTAGAATGGCCCATAAGATCGCTTCTTTTGTACGAAATGAATTGATACCAGAGTCGCCCCCGCCAGTGTCGGAAACTGGGGCGATTAAATGGATGCGTGAAAATCTATTTTCCTCACCTTTGAACATAATCATGACCATAGCTTCACTCTGGGCCGTATACACATTGTTTAACAGCGTGGCTCCGTGGTTTTTGAATGGGGTTTGGTCTGGCAATTCAGTGCGTGATTGTTATGAGATATTAGATGGCGCTACTGGAGCCTGTTTCGCCGTGTTAAAAGAACGCTGGCCACAACTAATATACGGCTTTAAATATCCTCCGTCAGAATTTTGGCGTCCAAATTTTGCGGCAGTCTTGTTATGTGTTGCCATCGTACCGGTGCTGTTCAGTACTGTATCGAAAAAGTTATTTTTATTTACTGTGGTGTACCCATTTTTGGCATTTTGGTTGATTTGGGGGGGCACAATTTTAGGCCCCATCGTTGCTTTTGCAGGTTGCGCAGTGGCCGTACTAGCCTCCCGCAGGTTGGAGTCGTACGGATTTGCGCTTGCAGCGCTTTGTGGGTTCGTTTGTGCACTAGTTTGCTGGATTTTTGGCGGTTATCTGGTTGACATTGGAAAAGACTTTCTTGTGTTACCATCAGTCCCTTCGCGAGACATGGGCGGCTTCATGCTTAACCTTATACTGGGAACCGTATGCGTTTCGCTATCTATTCCACTTGGTATAATGTTGGCGTTGGGTCGACAGTCGGACATGCCGATTATTAAATGGATTTGCGTCTGTTTTATCGAGTTCATTCGCGGGGTACCGCTTATAACCTTGCTGTTTGTAGCGAACGTTGTGTTGGCTTATTTCTTTCCTCCAGATACTAACATAGATCTTATCCTGCGCGTGATTATTATGATCACTTTATTTTCGGCGGCTTACATTGCCGAAGTTATTCGTGGAGGGCTTGCAGCGCTTCCTTCTGGTCAATTTGAGGCCGCGAACAGCCTCGGTTTGAATTATGCGCAAGCGATGCGGTTGATCATTCTGCCGCAGGCGCTGAAAGTTTCTATTCCCGGGATTGTAAATGTCGCGGTTGGCTTATTCAAAGACACCACATTGGTATCAATCATTTCAATGTTTGATTTGGTGGGTATGATCCGAGGCCCTATTCTTTCCTCCACTGCATGGAATGGCGTTTATTGGGAACTTTTTGCCTTCGCAGCACTGCTATTTTTCGTCGTGTGTTACGGGATTTCACAATATTCTCAATGGTTGGAGCGCCAACTTGAAACCGATCATCGATAATAAAAGGCTGGAAAAATGACCGAACAGGTACACCTCGAAATTTCCGACGAAATTGCCATCCAGATTCAAAACATGAACAAATGGTTCGGGTCGTTTCACGTGCTGCGTGATATTGATTTAACCGTCAACCGCGGTGAAAGAATCGTGGTTTGTGGGCCTTCGGGATCGGGAAAATCCACCTTGATACGCTGCATTAATGCGTTGGAAGAGCATCAGAAAGGCCAGATCATTGTCGACGGAATCGAATTGACCTCGGATTTGAAAAATATTGATAAGATACGTTCTGAGGTCGGGATGTGTTTCCAGCATTTCAACCTGTTTCCGCATTTGAGTATCCTAGAAAACTGCACGCTTGCACCGATCTGGGTGCGCAATACGCCCAAGAAAGAAGCCGAAGAAGTTGCGATGCATTTTCTTGAAAAGGTAAAGATACCCGAACAGGCCGATAAGTATCCGGGTCAACTGTCTGGGGGGCAGCAACAACGCGTGGCCATTGCCCGCTCATTGTGTATGAAGCCGCGGATTATGTTGTTTGACGAGCCGACTTCGGCACTTGATCCCGAAATGATCAAAGAGGTGCTCGATACGATGATTGAGCTGGCCGAAGAAGGCATGACGATGATCTGTGTGACTCATGAGATGGGGTTTGCCCGTCAGGTCGCCAACCGTGTAATTTTTATGGATCAGGGCCAGATTGTTGAACAGAATGCTCCAGAGCCGTTTTTTAATGATCCGCAAAATCCGCGGACACAATTGTTCCTGAGCCAAATTCTGGGCCATTAAACAACAGCATCCGCTGTGCTGGTGCCGGGTTAAGCGCTTAAATCAGCGGGTGTCACAAAGGCGTTTGACCGGCCCGTGCCCCATTTTATTTGCAGCCATTCGGTTTGTTTGAAACCGGCAATCAAGGTGGCTCCGCTGGGGTAATCCTCAAAGCGCAGGTGGTTCGGAGGGCTGGCCAGCAGCGCCCGTGCAAAAGCGCAGATCCCCGGGTTATGGCCCAGCATCAAGACGGTCTGGCCCGTGGCCGTTCGCAGCACGTCCAGCATCGCATTGTGACTGGCGAGGTATAGTTTACCTGAAGTGCGCGGCTGTGTGTCCAGTTTCAGCAGATCGCAGGTTTCCAGCGTGCGGGCGGCGGTCGAACTGATGATCTCGTCTGGCAGGTATTGGTTGTGCCGTAACCACCCCCCAAGGGCAGTGGATGCCTGGCGCCCGCGTGTGTTTAAGGGCCGGGCGTGGTCCGGCACGCCTAGGTGCCAATCTGAGTTGGCATGTCGCATCAGGATCAGTCGTATGCTCATTTCAAAAAGGCCCTCATATGAAAGGCTGATTGCGCAGCGCTGCGTTCGGCGCGCTGGCTGATAGGGCAGGCGTGACGGGCGGTACAGCCTGTAGTCAGACAGTTGGCACTGTCGTTTGTGCTGATATGGGTCTGGCACATGTCCGCATCATAACCGATCGCATCAAATGCGGATACCGGACAGGCCTGCAGGCAGGGTTTTGTAAGGCAGTTGTGACAGGGCGGGGCATCAAAGATGGTTTGTCCAAGCTGCTCTGTCACCGCCAGAGCGCCGCGCAGCGACAACAGCAGCCCATTCCGCTGGTGAACCAGCATGTGCAATGGTGAGCGGTGGCAGGACCCGCTGCGCAAAGCCCAGTTATAGAACGGCGGGTATGGTGGACCATTAAACGGGTAAACCGCCTTTGCCTTCAGCGTCTCGGCCCAGCCGCTGATAATGCGCACCGACCAGCGATCCAAAGGGTCTGGACCCCCATCCAAATACTCAAGCTGATTGATAAAATATGGCCAAAAGGTCTGGACGTCTGGCCCTAAGAGCACAAGGCTCTTGTATTTGGACGGCAGGTTGTCCTCTGGTAAAATTTCACAAATGCCCACAATGTTGAGGTTGAGCGTCTGTGCGTCGCGGACGAAATCGTCGTAAGTCATACGGATTGATCGCGACTCTTGGGGCCGCTTTTTAGCTCTATACATCCTGTCACGGGCCGTGTCAGATCTGCGGACAAGGTGGTCCTGCCTTGAAATCCTTGTTTTTCTATCGATGGTTCACCCCGCATAGGTCTAACGATAGGCAGATTTTTTAAAGGCACAAGTGGAGCCTTAGCGTGAGCGGCGTCAATCGGCGCGGATCAGCGAGCCTGCACCATGTTCGGTGAACAGTTCCAGCAGGCAGGCGTTTGGGGCTCTGCCATCCAAAATGACCACGGCCCGTACCCCACCGTCAATCGCCGCAAGGGCTGTTTCGGTCTTGGGGATCATGCCGCCCGCAATCACACCATCGCGGGTTAAGGTGCGAATCTTATCGGCAGTTAATTCGGTCAGCACTTCGCCGTCGGCATTTTTGACGCCACTGACATCCGTCAAAAGCAACAGGCGGTCAGCGGTCAATGCGGCGGCAATCGAGCCGGCCACCGTGTCGCCATTGATATTGAAGGTCTCTCCTTGGCGACCCGAACCCAACGGGGCAATTACCGGGATCATATCGCTTTCAAACAGGGTTTTGAGTACGGTGGTGTCGACTTCGGCGGGTGTGCCAACAAGGCCGAGTGCCGCATCGGTCTGGTCGCAAATCAGCAAATTCGCATCTTTTCCCGACAGCCCAACCGCCCGACCTCCTTGAGCATTGATCGCTTGAACAATCCGTTTATTGACCCGTCCCGACAGGACCATTTCGACCACTTCCATCGTCTCGGCGTTAGTGACCCGCTTGCCATTTACAAATTCTGACCTGATTTGCAACTTGTCGAGCATCGCGTTGATCATCGGCCCGCCACCGTGCACAATGACCGGATTGATCCCGACCTGCCGCATCAGTACGACGTCACGCGCAAAGGTCTCCATGGCGGCGTCACTGCCCATTGCGTGGCCACCCAGCTTGATGACAACAATCGCCCCGTCATAGCGCTGCAGATAGGGCAGAGCCTCAGAGAGTGTCCTTGCGGTGGCAATCCAGTCGCGGTTCATGCTTTGTGTCTTCACGTTTGATCCCTCTGGGGGCGTTATCAAAGATTTTGCTCACGCCTGCAAGGTTTTGCTGTATTCGCGATCAGATCAATGTCGCAATGATCGCGCGCAAGGTCGCGATACCGGTGCCCTTTTCAGATGATGTCAGGACAATCTCTGGAAAGGCTGCGGGATGTTTTGATAGGGCTTGGCGCACCTGTGCCAGAGTTTTTTCACGGTCGATATCTTTTATTTTATCAGTTTTGGTCATTACGCATTGAAACGGAACTGCAGCGCTGTCTAGCAGGCTGAGGATCTCTTCATCAACAGGTTTGACGCCGTGTCGCATGTCGATCAGAACAAAGGCCCGGCGCAGAGATTGTCGCCCTGAAAGATATTGTTTCAGCAGTCGTTGCCATTTTTCCACTACATTAATGGGCGCATTGGCAAATCCATAGCCGGGTAGATCAACCAGATAATGGCTTTCGCCGGCGGTGAAAAAATTGATCTCTTGGGTCCGGCCGGGGGTGTTTGACGCCCGCGCCAGCGCCTTGCGTCCGGTGACGGCGTTGATCAGGCTGGACTTGCCAACGTTTGAGCGGCCTGCAAAGCATATCTCAAGCCTGTCCGCAGGCGGCAGGCCCGACATTGCGACAACTCCCTTGAGAAAATCTGTGCCGCCCGCAAACAGCATCCTGCCCTGTTCTGTGGTGTGGGCGTCGGGGACCTCGGTCTCTGGAAAAGAAAGCTGTTTCATATCAGTTCAGCGCTGTCATCAACCGCAACATGACCGCTTTCAACCACAGCCGCATAGACGTTAAATTCCTGATGCCCCCAGGTCTTTAAAACACCCAGAGTATCCGCATCGCGCAGGCCTGTTTTCGGGTTGGCTGTGGTTGCCATACAGCGCACAACCCGCTCTTTAACCTCAAGCACTGCCGTTCCAAGGCGGATATGTTTACCAATCCAATCAAATTCTTCCCAAGGGGCCAAGCCATCAAGCCAGATATTGCCACGCCAGCGGTGGATCGACAGATCGCGACCCAGTTTTTGCGATACGGCGCGATGCGAGGCCATATTGCATAGGCTAATTGATGGATAGTCGCTGTCGGTCATGCCACGCTGTTGCGCACGGACAAGGCGGGTCGATTGCGCGCGATTGGCGGGCATCAGCGGGGTGACCCAGTCGACAAATGCCGCGCTATCGTGGTCCGGCTGGAATGTGAAGCTAGGACGATCGGGATGATGCAGTGTCAGCGTCTCACGGGCCTCATCCAACTCACAGGTGATCGCCATCAACGCAGGCGCTTTCGACGACCGGCTGAAATTTTGACATGGCGCCCAAGTGCTGCCGTCGACATCTGACGCGTCATGGACAACTGCCCATTGACGATCCCAAGGCAGGGTTTGCGCCACGCTGAGGGCCACGGCTCTGACCGCTTCACGGCCGTGTGATTTAATCGGATGTCGCCAGATTTCGGTAATCTTTGCCATCATTTTTTATCCGGTGTAATCTTTTTCTTGAACCCAGAAAACATATTGCCGAACACATCCGGCTTATAGCCCTGCGAGCGCATGATCAGGTATTGCTGGGTAAAGGTAATGGTGTTGTTGGCGATCCAATAGACCACCAGACCGCTTGCAAACGTACCCAGCATGAACATGAACACCCAAGGCATCCAGGCAAAGATCATCGCTTGTGTTGGATCTGTTGGTGCGGGGTTGAGTTTTTGCTGCACCCACATGGATATTCCCAGCAGGATCGGCAGAATACCCAGTGAAATAATCGAGAGCATGCCTAGGTCTGGCACGGCGTAGGGCAGCAACCCGAACAGGTTGAGAATGGAAGAGGGATCCGGCGCGGATAAATCTGTAATCCAGCCAATCCAGGGCGCGTGGCGCAATTCTAAAGTCACAAAAATAACTTTATACAGCGAGAAAAAGATCGGGATTTGTAACAAGATCGGCAAACACCCCGAGGCAGGGTTGACCTTTTCTTTCTTGTAGAGTGCCATCATTTCCTGTTGGAGCTTTTGGCGGTCATCGCCAGTGCGCTCTTTGATCTTTTCCATTTCGGGCTGAAGTTCTTTCATCTTCGCCATTGAGACATAGGATTTATACGCTAGCGGAAACAGAACCGCCTTGATGAGCAAGGTCAGAACAATAATCGACCAGCCCATATTATCGATCAACCCATTGAGCCAGAACAGCACTGCAAATATTGGTTTGGTCAGGAAAAAGAACCAACCCCAGTCAATGCTGTTCAGAAACCCAGAGACGCCCTGCGCTTCATAATCGCGGATGGTGTCCCATTCTTTTGCGCCAACAAATAATTGTGTTTCCACGGTGACTGTTTGGCCCGGGGCAACTGTCTCGGTGGGTAGCACAGCCTCGGTTTGATACAAGTCTCGTCGCTCGTCATATTTAGAGACAGATTTAAACGGCGAGCCGGCCGTGGGAACCAGCGTGGTCATCCAGAAATGATCGGTAAAGCCAATCCAACCACTTTCGGCAACTTGGGTCACTTCGGCGCGGGCCACTTCGTTGTCAAGATATGGAAAATCGACCATGTCGCTATAGTCAATTTCTGCAAGTTCGCCGTCCGCCATCGCGACAACGCCCTCATGCAGAATAAAGAAGTTCATTAAACCTTTCGGTTCGCCATGCCGGGCCAAGGTGCCATAGGGCTGGATTACCGCAGTGCCAGCGCCGTTATTTTTGGCTGATTGTGTGATGCTGAACAGATAGTTGTCGTCAATTTCGATCTGCCGGCGGAACGTCACGCCGTTGTTGTTGTCCCAGACCAATCCAATTGGGGAGCTTGGCGTCAGAGTGCGACCGAATTCCAGTGTCCACAGGGTGTTTGGACCGGGCACTTGTTCCAAGGTCATGCCGCCACCGGGGCGCCAGCCATAAAGCGCATAATATCCGGATTCCCCGTCATAGGGGGACAGCAGCGTCACAATGTCTGCGCCCTCATCCAGCGTTTCGCGATAATCTTTAAAGGCCAACTGATCAATACGACCGCCCTGCAGTGAGATTGCGCCTTCAATCCGGTCAGTTCTGATTTCGACCCGTGGAGCATCGGCACCTTCAATCACCGCTTGTGGTGCGGTGCTGCTGATGCTTTCGGTGGCACTTGGCACCGCTGCGTCGGTCGAGACCGCTTCGGCGTTGGGGGCTGTGACGGACGGGGCAGGGGGGGGGAACAGCGCAAACCAACCGATGAGCACGACAAGACTAAGAGCTGTTGCAAGAATGAGGTTTTTGTTTTGGTCGTCCATTTAGTGCTGCCACCTACGATGAATGTCTCAAGCCTGCGTTCAACAGAGTGTGGCGCAAAAGGTCAAGGAGATTATACATAGGGAGGGCCTTTGCTCGCCTTATACGTGTAATATTATTGGGAAACTGTGACCTTTGGTGGAGCAGACCACGGATTGATGACTAGGCGGACGCGAAACCTGGTTTGAAAGTCGGGGCGACTTTTTTTCTTAAGAGGGGATATCGCGCACCAGTGCCTTAAAGTCGAACAGCTCGGGGTCCAGCAAATGCGATGGGCGCGCCGTGGTCAATGCCCGAAAGATCACTTGCCGGCGGCCGGGCGAATTGCGTTCCCATCCATCCAGCAATTGTTTCACCTGCTGGCGTTGCAACCCGTCTTGCGAGCCGCATAAGTCGCAGGGAATGATTGGATATTGCATGGCCGAGGCAAATTTTTCGCAATCGGCCTCCGCCACATGGGCCAATGGCCGGTAAACGAATAAATCGCCCTGTTCATTCACCAGCTTCGGCGGCATTGTTGCCAGTCTGCCACCGTGGAACAGGTTCATAAAAAAAGTCTCAAGAATATCGTCGCGGTGATGGCCCAGCACCACGGCCGAGCAGCTTTCTTCACGGGCAATGCGGTACAGGTTGCCACGGCGCAACCTTGAGCACAGCGCGCACATGGTGCGCCCTGCGGGTATCTTGTCCATTACAATGGAATAGGTGTCTTGGTATTCGATACGGTGGGCCACCTCGTGCGTCTTTAGAAATTCTGGCAATACCGTGGCAGGAAACCCAGGCTGGCCCTGATCGAGGTTGCAAGCCAGCAGATCGACAGGCAACAAGCCGCGCCATTTCAATTCATGCAGAACGGCCAGTAGAGTATAGCTGTCTTTGCCGCCTGACAGACAGACCAGCCAGCGCGCACCAGGTTCGATCATCCCGTAGTGCGTGATCGCCTCGCAGGTTTGCTGCACCAACCGCTTGCGCAGCTTTTTGAATTCGGTCGATCTTGGTGCCCCTTTAAACAGCGGGTGAATGTCGTTTTTGTGATCTAACATGGTGCGGCTTATGCCAAACAAGGTTGTGTGAGGAAAGTCATTTCAGCGGCGTCTTTGAGCAAACAATAGCGTATGTTTGTCATCTATTATGGCCAGTTTTGGATTGTTCTGCCCGCTTGACGGGTGGAACCGGATCATAGCCGGCACTTCCAAAGGGCTGGCACCGGGCGATACGCCGCAGCGTCAGCCACCCGCCCTTGAGCCCGCCATGGGTTTGCAGCGCTTCCAGAGCATACGCAGAGCAGGTGGGTTGATAGCGGCAATTATGCCCGACCCACGGCGAAAAGATCAAACGATAGGCGCGCACGGGTGCCGCAAGAATTCGTGCCAATACCGTCATGTGTGGTCTTGTGATGGCGGGCGGGGTGTGTGCAGACGTGCTAAAGCGGTCTGAAAATCCTGTGCAAGCTGGGTATAGGGTCGGCTGGCGGTGACATTCGGGCGCCCGATCAGCACATAATCATATCCTGCCTTGCCATGGAGTGGCAAAAGTAGGCGCGCAACCGCGCGCAAACGTCTTTTGGCGCGATTTCGCGCCACTGCGTTACCAACCTTTTTGGAACAGGTAAAGCCAACCCGGATGTCACCCCTTCCATCGTTGCGGTTTCGGGCTTGAACGGTCATCGATTTAGTGGATTGTCGAGCAGCCTGGGCAGCGGCAAGAAAATCGCTGCGTTTCTTGAGCGTCTGACACAAAAAAGCAACCGCCGGCGGAAACGTCGGACTGGCAATGTTGCCTTCCGAGGTGTCTGCCGGCGGTGCCATTTCGTGCAACCCTATTTTACGCTCTATGCGCTGAGTTCTTTCCGGCCACGTGCGCGACGGGCGTTCAAGATTTTGCGACCGGCTTTGGTGGCCATGCGCGCACGAAAGCCGTGACGCCGTTTGCGTACGAGGTTCGAGGGTTGAAAGGTGCGTTTCATCGCTCCGTCTCCAATTTTTGAGCGGTGGCGAATAGATTCGCCCGTGCTCGGTCTATAACAGGCTCGTGATATACGGCGGGTAATAAGATATGTCAAACGGCGATCCAGACGCGGATGACAAGCGGGCGTCAAACCGTGACGCGTGGTTCACAATCAACCAAAACCATCTGACAAATACAGAAAATCACGTCGCTGGGTTGACAAGGAGCAAGGACTGTATGGCGCTTATTTTCACCTTGAGGATGAGATTTTTTGTGTAAGCATACAATCGCTGGCTTTTACGTCTCGCCGGTTTTGTATGCGCATGCAGCGGCAAAGGCCTTGCTAAAGACCATTACCCAATCAGAATCATAGGTTTCACGGCTAGAACGCCAGTTATCCCTAAAGCGCCCCAACCAGAATGGGTAAGCGTGACAACACTCCTGTCATCATTTTCCCGAAATGCGACGTCTATGCGGCTTGCTTTTTTCTGTGGTGGAGATTCAAGCATTGTGCGCCAATCTGCTTGGCTGCCATCAAAGAGCGTTTTGGTTATCTTGCCCCCGACCTTGGGCGTAAATAATATTTTCCTTGGCCGATGCCCTTGTTCGGCGGCAAGTGAGAAAGAGCGGGTGGGCCACCAAGTCGCAAACTTTTTAAAAGACAGTAAATGCGGCAGTCTGTGTACACTGCAGTGGTATGAATTCTACAATTGCTTGTGACATTTTTACACCGTCTTCATTTTAAGGGATGTGGTCCATGAAAGTTTCGGATCGCCTCAAACTCTGTTGGGACGGGTGCTAAGATCACCGACGCCTTTGGACTGGCACGGTGGCCATCCTTCTCTGGTCACCCAATCGGTGCGTACAAATTAAGCCAACTAACCCAGAGCAAAGCGGAAAGACCTGCAACTGAGGCCTGTTTTTACCACTGAGAGTTTGATAAGCCTAAACAAAGGCAATTTTTAGGCAGACGCAACCACAGTCTGCGCAACAGGTTTTGGTATGTTGAGATCGCTCTCGGGACGGTTTTTTTTGCTGACGATGATCTTTGTCATGTTGGCCGAAGTGTTGCTCTTTGTTCCCTCTGTGGCGCGGTTTCGAGAGAGCTATCTGCTGGCGCGACTGGAGCGTGCGCAGATTGCATCGTTGGTGCTGCTGGCGGATGATATGATCTCGCCTGAACTGGAAGAGGAATTGCTGACAAACGCCGGGGTGTTCAACGTCGTGTTGCGCCGTGATGCCGTGCGACAACTTATGTTGTCGTCTGAAATTCCTGGCATAATCAGCGCCACCTATGACTTGCAGAATCCAAGTTTTTTGGAATTGATTCGCGATGCGACTTTGCGTTTTTTGGACACCGAAGACCGGGTTATACGCGTCATTGGCGCGCCTTTGCGTGATGCCGGACTGCTGATTGAAATCACAACAGACACGGGTTCTCTTCGCGATGCTATGATCGCCTATGGTGTGCGAGTGCTGGTGCTATCGATGATCATATCGGGCTTTACAGCGATCCTGCTGCTCGCATCGGTGCGGGTTATCTTGGTGAAACCAATCTTGCAAGTTGTCACCTATATGAAGGGCTATGCCCGGGCACCTGAGGATGCGCGAAATATGATCCGCCCCTCGGCCCGTGTGACCGAATTGCGCGAGGCAGAAGAGGCGCTTGCAAGTTTGCAATCCCAACTGACCAGCGCACTGCGGCAAAAAGAACGTCTATCCCAACTTGGTGAGGCGGTGGCGAAAGTGAGCCATGATTTACGTAATATTCTGACCACTGCACAGCTTTTTACCGACCGGATAGAAACCAGCCAGGATCCGATCGTACAGCGGATGGCACCAAAACTGGTCCAATCCATCGCCCGCGCGGTGTCTTTGACCGAAAGCACATTGGCTTTTGGCAAAGCAGAAGAACCGTCGCCAAATCTGCGGCAGATGGCACTGGCAGAGGTGGTGCGGGATGTGGTCGAGAGTGAGCGGCTTGCTGCCGTTGGACAATCGGTTGATTTTGTGACGCAGGTGCCGGACCAATTCGTAATTCGTGCCGATGCCGAGCAAGTGTTTCGCATCTTGTCAAATTTGCTACGCAACGCGCGTCAGGCGATTGTTGCCAGTGGTCGGCCCGGGGTGATCACCATCGCGGTGCATGAGGTACATTCAGCTTGGTGTATTGAGGTGTCTGACACCGGCCCCGGGATGCCTCAGATCGCACAAGAACATTTATTTCGACCCTTTCAAGGCAGTGGCAGAAAGGGCGGGGTCGGCCTTGGGTTGGCGATTGCGGCTGAGTTGCTCAAAGGACACGGTGGTACATTAACGCTGCAACACACGGGCGCAGAGGGCTCGAGTTTTCTCCTAAGCCTGCCGAAAGGCGCTTTGTAAAATGCGCTTGGCACCAAAGCGTTCTCAACGTATTTTAAAACGACCTGGCAGGCATACCTTATCACTTTCATGTGGATGCAAAAAATGGCTATAAAAACCATTTTCGTTGATCTGGGGGATACGCTTTGCGCCTTTGACCACTCTGTGCGCTTGCGGGCAATATCGGCGGCATCGGGGGGGACTATTAATAGGGTGCAGGCCGAAATTTGAGATAGGCTAAATTAGGGTCTGGGATAGACAAATAAACGCCAATGACGCCAATGAGATAGCAAAAATAATGCACATGCCGGGATCTGATCCAAAATAAAACGCGGCGCAAGCGCGCGCCAGCTGGGTGCAACATAGCACCAGCATGACCACCATGCAGGTAATTTCGGAAATACTGATCAGCGCAGGGTCAGGGACGCAACGCAGGATGGCAGATCAGTGACCTTGATGCGAAAAAATCAAAGTTGGAGGGTGGTTTGAGGTCGAGAAAGGACTTAACTGAGGATTTGTTCGAGTTGTCGAACACCGCTAAAGCCGCCTTGAGGGACGCGGCCAGCTAAGGTGTGCCACGTCCTATGTCAAAAGTTCTAGATTTATGCAGATAGAAATTTACCACGGTTATATTCTCGTGTTACCTTGTTTTGGCGCTGAATTATTGCCTCAAATTTTTTCCGCTCTTCATCCAGGTTAAGTGCAACTGGATCTGGCTTTGGTTCATTTTGTTGGTTTTCTTGGTCCATGTAAAGTCACTTCCGTTTATTTTCATATTGTGGATCACTTTGGCTATTTGATCAATCGCTACCTTGTTGTCCATTTGATTAAACCCAAACTTATTAATCATATTATAACTTAAGTATAGTTTAAGCATTAGCGATGTCTTGCACGCTGATAAGCGAAAGGAATTTCAATGAGTGATCGCGTCGAACTGGTGTTTGGATTGGTCGGTCCAATTGGATGCCTTATCCACGAAGCTCGCGATAGTCTAGA